>Ga0114939_10001081_pt1 | contig 22059 bp, 19 predicted proteins | sample AshMeaCrysSpring_FD_87196 | JGI IMG/M metagenome (GOLD analysis project Ga0114939, IMG submission 87196) | Groundwater microbial communities from Big Spring, Nevada to study Microbial Dark Matter (Phase II) - Ash Meadows Crystal Spring | ecosystem: Environmental > Aquatic > Deep subsurface >...
CGGAAGAACTGACGGACCTGCCTACCCGTTTTTTTGCGGCGGAAATGGTCCGGGAGAAAATATTTGAACTGTTTGAACAGGAAATCCCCTACCAGGCTACGGTCATGGTGACCGCTTTCCAGGAACAACCCAACCTCACCAAGATTTCCGCGGACATCATCGTCCAGCGCGAATCCCAGAAGGCCATACTCCTGGGTGATAAAGGATCCATGATCAAGAAACTGGGCATGGAATCCAGGAGAGAGCTGGAAGCATTCCTGGACAGGAAGGTCTACCTTGAGTTGTTTGTCAAAGTCCGGCCCAAGTGGCGCGACAATGAAATGCAGCTTCGGGAATACGGATATAATTAAGTATTTTGATAAAAAGGTTGAATCGATCATGAAAAAAGTCCTCGGTTACCTGGCCTGCTGCCAGTTACTGTCGCTCCTTTCCGCCGCCCAGGTATTTATTGAACAGGGACCCGTGGGTACGTCCAGGGATGGACAAATCAGTGTTTATGGGATGAATGGAACCAACCCGAGGATCCGGTATGAAAAAATTAAGGGCAGTGCGTTCTATAACCCGGAATGGCTGAAGGCGGACCTGTTCCAGCCGGATGGCAGGTCTTTCGGGACCTATCCGGTCCGGCTCAACCTGGCCACTCACGAAGTACATTTTACAGACAAAAAGGGATACGAACTGGCAGCCAATGACAACAGCGTAGCCAGGGTGGTATTCATCGACTCAACCAATAACGGCAAGCCACGGAAAACTTTCCGGAACGACTATGAAGGGGTCACGGCCAATTACGGAAAGAATAAAAAATACGCGGAAGAACTGAACGATGGGCATTTCAGCCTCCTGAAAGTGACCATTCGGGAAGGCCGGGAAGCGGACTCCATGTTCGGAACCTTGAAACGGTATTATTTTATTGACCGCATCGATTACTTCGTGCGGGCCGGCAAGCGCGTGGAAAAAGTCAGGAAACTCAGCCAGGAGGAAGTGATGACGGTTCTGCCCGGTAACCGGGATGCTGTAGAATTTATCAAAGCAAACAAACTCAGCCTTAAAAAGGAAGAGGATGTGGTCAGGTTATTTGACTACCTGAACAGCATCCGGAAGACTTCGAACTAATTTATACGTAATACATGCCGGGATTCACCGTTGCCATCGTGGGCAGGCCAAATGTGGGTAAGAGTACTTTTTTTAACCGATTGCTGGAAGAGCGGAAAGCCATCGTGCAGGATACGCCCGGCGTCACCAGGGACCGTCAGTACGGGGTCAGCGAATGGAATGGGAAGCAATTTAACGTCATTGACACGGGTGGCTTTGTGCCTGGCGGAACTGACATATTTGAGAAGGAGATCCGTGAGCAGGTGATGATTGCGGTGGAGGAAGCCGGTGCCATCATCTTCATGGTAGATGTGGCAACAGGCGTGACGGACCTTGACGTGGCAATGGCTGACATCCTGAGAAGGTCCACCAAGCCGGTATTCCTGGCGGTCAACAAAGTGGACAACAGCCAGCGATTCCTCGAGGCATCTGAGTTCTACTCCCTCGGCTTTGATGCCATTTATTTCCTGTCGTCTATTTCGGGTAGTGGTACGGGTGAATTGCTCGATGCCGTTGCGGAGATTATCCCCGGACAGGAGGAGGAAGCGGACCTGGGTGAGGACAGGATACCCAAGATTGCCATCATTGGTCAGCCCAATGTGGGTAAGTCTTCCCTGCTGAATGCCTTGCTTGGCTCAGAGCGGGCCATTGTGAGCGATATCGCCGGAACCACCCGGGACACCACCCATACCCGGTATAATCTTTTCAAGAAAGAACTGATCCTGATTGATACGGCCGGTATAAGGAGGAAAGCCCGTGTGCAGGAGGATTTGGAATTTTATTCCGTCATCCGTGCCATCAAAGCCATTGACGAGGCCGATGTGTGCCTGATGATGCTGGATGCGGAGAAGGGCATTACCCAGCAGGACCTGAATATATTTTCCCAGGCTTCAAAAAAGGGGAAGGGCATCGTGTTATTGGTCAATAAATGGGACCTGGTGGAGAAAAGCACCAATACCGCCAGGGACTACGAAAGGGAATTGAAGAGCAGGCTGGAGCCGTTCAGTGACGTACCCATTCTATTTATTTCCGTCAAAGACAAGACCCGCATTTTCAAAGTCCTCGAGAAGGCTCTGGAGGTTAATGAGAACCGGAACCGCAAAGTGCCCACCTCCCAGTTGAACGAGAAAATGCTGGGAGCGGTGGAGGCATTCAGGCCTCCCGTGGTCCGCGGGAATTCCATCAAAGTAAAATATGTGACACAGTTGCCTACTGTCGTTCCCAGCTTTGCCTTTTTCACCAATTACCCGGATGATATCAAGACCCCATACCGGAATTATCTGGAAAACAAGTTGAGGGAATATTTCAATTTCAGCGGCGTGCCAGTGCGGATTTATTTCAGAAAAAAATAGCGGTCTATTTTTTTCTTCCTTTAACACCCGACACTGATTTCTTCTTTCGGGTTTTATTGCTCGTCAGAAAGGTTCGATTTTCTCCGGCAGCTTCTTCGTTCCAGGCAGCGGCTGTGGCGATGATTTCAACCAGCTGGGTGGTTGCAATATCTTCTTTACGGGTGATGATGATGGAGGCAACGATTTTCCGGTTTTTCTGATCCAGCCGGGGAAAGAGTTCCGTGAGGTCTTTGCCACGCAGAAAAGCCACTTCAATCCCGGTTTTTACCTGGTTCATGTACATGAACATGCCGTAGTAGCGATAGAAAGGAATTTTGAAGCTGATTTTTTCCGCCACTCCCGGGATCGTTGTCAGAATGATATCCCGGATTTTCTGCGCGATGATTGACTTCTCTTCAGGCAGCATTTCGATATAATCATCCACCGAACGGGGCGTCATAGCCTGCTGCTGAACTGTTTCAGGATTTTGATAAATGCCCTGAGTTCTTTCTGCTGATCCAGGATGAATCCATTTTCGTCCAGGGCCCCGATTACCTGGTTCATTTCGTCCGGGCTGTTGTACATCATCGTCCTGAACGGGTTCTGATAGTCTTTTTCCCGGGATGCGCGAATGCTGTGGGTGATCCAGGTGCGGGTGTCCGCCAATTCCTGCAGCAGGACCTTCACATATTCGCGGTTCCTCAGATCTTCCGGATTGATTCCCAGGCTAAGCAGCGTGGCATATGCGTGCGCAAGCATATCCGTATCGTATTGCCTGCCTTGTTCGATATAATATTGATGGACTTCGTTCCAGCTTTTGATGACACCACTGCGAATATTTTGACGCAGCCTGTTAAGGGCAGCGAGGGGCATCAACTGCCCGCCCAGGTTTGTCCAGGGTCTGATTGTCTGATCCGTGGGCAAGTGTTTTTTCCATGCCGCAAAGTTACTCACCCCTTTAAGCAATGCATGCTGAAATAAAGCATCCAACCCATAGTAGCGAGCCATTCTGAGGTAAGCGTGGTAGGCCTGGCGGGCTTTAAGCAGCACCACCGGCCGGTTTCCGTTTTCCAGTTCATCCGCACGTATCTCCAGTTGATCTGGCAGGGTGTTTTCTGAGCCCAGGAGTTCCTTGCCTTTTTTTCGGATGGCGGACTTCGTGGGTTCTTTATGGGCTGGATTGGCTTTGAAATACGCTTTTCCCACGGACTCTTCCAGCAGGCAGATGGCCTGAAGGATTTCATTCACGCTATCCGGTGCCAGGTAGGCGGTTTCCAGTTGCTGCACGCGTTCTTTGCGTTGGTCCCGATGCTGGTACTTCCAGGCATTTCTGCAGAGGGCGTACATGTTGTACATGAACCAGTATGCCGGCATTACCTGGAGGCTGTTATTGGCCGTGTCCTGGCTGATCAGCGCGAAGGGAAAGGGAATATCCATTTCCGCCGGGTAATCTCCCTTTGCAATCATGGTAAAGCTGGCAAAGCGGGAATTGTGTTTGAGGCTGACGCACAGACCCGGCCAGAACCCCCTGCCCGCGCGCAGTTCGCCGTCTGCTCCCCTCGAATTGTGGTTGGAGCCGATGGTAGCGCCTGCGGCCATATTTGATTGTCCTTCAATCAGCGAAGCACAGAGAAAGGAATTGTTGTGGTGTTGTTCGTGGAAAGGGTAGATCAGGCTGTTCAATACTTCGCAGCAGGAGATGGTGGAATTATTTCCGAGGTAGGAATTGATCAGACGAGCTCCATATTTCAACTGCGAATGGGAAGCCATAAAAAAGCGAACGGCTTTGACACCGTAAAATACCCGGCAGCCATCACCGATGATCCCATTGACCAGCTCGCAGCCTTCGCCCACCTGGGTCCTGGCTTCTGAAGAGCTGTTGATGGTGACATTTTTGATTTTGTTGGCGCCTTTCAGGTAGGCATCGGTACCCACCCACACATCCTTGATGATGCTGCAGTTTTTTATCACGGTTCTTGCACCGATCTTACCGTAGTATCCCCTTTGCCGGTCGAATTCGTTTTCCGTAAAACGGAGAAAGCGCTGCATGAGTTTTTCATCGTCCCGGAACCTGGCCCACATATATGCATCGCCGGGTAACATGCCATTGAACGGAATGATTTTCCTGCCTGCATTTTCATTGCATACTTCCAGCCAAATCCGCAACTGCTCGGGCTCTCCCTCCTTGATGATCCCGTTTCCGAATTTTGCCGTGCTGGTGGTGGCCAGCTCATTGACGTTGACTACCATCACATCGTTGTCTATGACATAGTGCGATAAATAATTTACGTTGTCAATGACCACGTTATCGCCAAAATCGCTGCTGATGATGGTGCTGTTGTACAGGCCAACCGGCATGCGCAGGTTATGGTATTCCAGATACCATGGTTCAAGCTTGCCGATCCGCACCAGGCCGAAGAACTTGCAGTTCTTGACCAGTTCAGGATTGAAGGCATCCGAGACGAGGAAATTGTTCCAGTCGTCTGAAGTATTGTTGTTCCGCACCAGGGCCTCGATTTCGAAGGCCGTGAGTTTCCGGTATGCGGTATTGTTACGGTTCTGTTTATTGCGCAGATGGTATTCGTCTTTCCCTTTGGGAATAAATTCGCTTGGTATGAAACCATACCCTATGCTATGCAAAGGTTGTTTGTGTATCATGTCTATGGAGGCTTTTATTCCACTGTCACGCTTTTGGCCAGGTTCCTGGGTTTGTCCACATCCAGTCCTTTGTGTACACCTGTATAGTAGGCCAGTAACTGCAGCGGAATGACATTGAGCATGGGTGCAATGATCTCGTCCGAAGCCGGGACGTACATCACGTCATCTGCCATTGGGGGTATGGCTTCATCTCCCTCTGAAATGACGGCAATCACTTTTCCCTTGCGGGCTTTGATTTCCTGGATATTGCTGATGATTTTTTCGTGGTAAGGATCTTTCGTTGCTACAAACACCACGGGAAGGGTTTCTTCCACCAGGGCGATGGGGCCGTGTTTCATTTCCGCTGCGGGATATCCTTCCGCGTGGATATAGGAGATCTCTTTCAGCTTGAGCGCACCTTCAAGGGCTACCGGGAAATTATAACCCCTGCCCAGGAACAGAAAATCGTTTGCATCAGCATATTTCCCGGCCAGCTCACTGATCCGTGCAGCCTGTTCCAGGAGGGCCTGCACTTTTTCCGGTACCAGGATGAGTTCGTTGAGCAGGTGACGGTAACGGTTGTCTTCAATCGTTCCCTTTTCCCTGGCCAATTTGAGGGCAATCATTGTCAAAACCGCCAGTTGGGCGGTGAAGGCTTTGGTGCTGGCCACACCAATTTCCGGTCCTGCGTGCGTGTAGGCGCCGGCGTGAGAGATGCGTGCAATGGAAGATCCCACCACGTTGAGCACGCCGAAGATCAGGGCACCCTGTTCCTTGGCTTTTTCAATGGCCACCAGGGTGTCCGCGGTTTCACCACTTTGTGAAATGGCGATGATGACATCCCCCTTATTGATCACGGGGTTTCGGTACCTGAACTCAGATGCGTATTCTACTTCTACGGGGACGCGACAAAGTTCTTCAAAAATATATTCCGCTACCAGGCCTGCATGCCAGCTGGTTCCGCAAGCCACCATGATGATCCTTTTGGCATTTTTGAGTTGTTCAAGGTGCTGGTCCACGCCACTCATGTGGATTTGTGCTTCGGCCAGATCCAGCCTGCCGCGGAGGCAATCATATATAGTGTGTGGCTGTTCAAAGATTTCCTTCAGCATGAAATGGTCGTATCCGCCCTTTTCAATGGCGGCCAATTCCATGTCCAGCTTTTGTACAAAAGGCGTCAGCTTTTCGTTGCCCAGGTTTTTCAGGATCAGCTCGTCCGGCCGGATGATGGCCAGTTCATAATCATTCACATAGACCACTTCCTTGGTATATTCGATGATGGGGGAGGCATCCGAAGCCAGGAAATGTTCTCCTTTCCCAATGCCAATCACCAGGGGACTTCCCTTGCGTGCGGCTATCAGGGTATCCGGGCTCTCCTGGTCCAGGATCACAATGACATAGGCACCCACCACGCGTTTCAGCGCAATCCGGATGGCTTCTTCGAGGGAGCAACCATTGTTTTCCCTGATATCGTCAATAAAATGAAGCAGTACTTCCGTGTCCGTATCGCTTGTAAAATGGTATCCCTTGTTTTGCAATTCCTGTTTCAGCTGTCCGTAGTTTTCAATGATCCCATTGTGGATCATGGCCAGCTTTCCGCTGGCGGAACGATGGGGATGCGCATTGCGGTCGCATGGCTCCCCATGGGTTGCCCAGCGGGTGTGTCCGATGCCAATCTGACCGCCGGTATTTACGCCAACCAGGCTCTCTTCTAGTCCGGCCACTTTGCCCTTTTTCTTGAAAACCTTCAGTTCGTCCGTCACAAGCGCGATTCCAGCACTGTCGTAGCCCCTGTATTCCAGTCTTTTAAGTCCTTTCAAGATGACCGGGTAAGCCTGCCGATGTCCTACATAAGCCACAATTCCACACATAAGCGTTTGATTCTGAGATGGGTGATTTGATCCGCAATATTAGAGATAATTCCGATGAGTAAACGAGTTGGCGCACATCGTATTGCATCAGATTGAGGATCAAAGTAAAAGGCCTTGAAGGAAGAAATAGGCACAGGTAAAATAAATGATCAGCCCGGTTACGTCCACCAGGGTGGCTACAAAGGGAGCCGAACTGACGGCTGGATCAGCTCCGAGCTTTTTCAACAGGATGGGCAGCATGGACCCGGTGAGTGTACCCAAAAGGACTACCCCCAGCAGGGAAAATCCTACAGCTGCACCTACTTCGAGGTAGTGCGGACCGTAAATATCTGGGAAAAACTGACTCCAGCCCACCACCCGCGCAAAGCCAATGATACCCAGCACTGAACCCAGCAGCAGGCCGGAGACAATTTCCCTGCGAATAACCCTCCACCAATCGCCCAATGATATCTCTCCAACTGCCATAGCCTGGATGATCAAAGTCGAAGCCTGGGAACCGCTGTTTCCTCCGGAGGAGATAATCAACGGAATAAAAAGGGCCAGCACCACCGCCCTCTGAATCTCTTCCTCGTAATGTCCCATGGCGGTGGCTGTCAGCATTTCACCCAGGAACAAGACAATTAGCCAGACGATTCTTTTCTTAAATAGTTTCAAGATTGGAATTTCCAGGTAGGGCTCATCCAGGGCTTCGGTTCCGCCCATCTTTTGCATGTCTTCGCTGAACTCTTCGTTGGCCACCCAGAGCACATCGTCAATGGTTACGATGCCCAGCAGGATACCGTGCTGATCCACCACGGGAAGGGCTACCCGGTTATTCATTTTGAAGACCTGGTTGGCCGATTCCTGGTCGTCTGTGACCTGCAAGGCGATATATCTTCCATCCGCCAGTTCAGCCACCGTTTTTTCCGGAGGCGCAAATAGGAATTCACGGATCCTCACGTCATCCACCAGTTGTCCCTGGCTGTTGATGATATAAATCACGTCAATGGTCTCGCTGTCTTTTCCGTATTGCCGGATGTGTTCCAGAACCTCTTTCACGGTCCAATCCTCTTCCACGGCCAGGTAATCCGTGGTCATCAGCCTGCCTACGCTGTCTTCAGGGTATCCCAGCAGGGCGAGGGTGATCCGGCGTTCTTCAGGATCCAGTAGCTTGATCAGTTCACGTACCACTTCAGTGGGCAATTCTTCCAAGAATGCGGTGCGATCGTCTGCCGGCAGTTCATTCAGCAACTCCGCAGTTTTCAGCGGGGGGAGTTCCTGGATGATCGACTTCTGAGTGGGGAAATCCAGGATTTTGAACGTACCCGAAGCCCGTTGGATGGCTAGTATCGTGATGATCTGGGCCGCATAGTCCTCGTTCTCGGAAATCAGGTCTGCCACATCACTGATATTCAGGGAATTCAGGAATTCCTGGATATGAAGCCTGTTATCCTGACGGATGACTTCCTCAAATTGTTCCTGCAGGCTTTGTTGCTCCATATCTATGGGCATGCCGGTTCCTAATTTGTGCTAATTTAAGGCTTGTTTCTGACCGGAACAGAATCCCATGATACTACCCTTCCTGACTTTTGCCGAAACAGCCCGCATGGGCAGGGGTGTTTTCACAAGCGAAGACATCAAGGCCGGGACTATCGTGGAAATTTCGCCGGTGATTGTGATGGGGGAATTGGCGAGACCGCTCCTGGACCAGACCCTATTGCATGATTATATCTTTGAATGGGGACATGACCGCAAGCAGTGCGCCATGGCATTGGGTTATGTTTCCCTTTATAACCATTCCGGGCAGTCCAACTGCGAATACGAAATGGATTACGACGAAGGCACCATCTCCGTGCAGGCAGTCCGGGACATCGCCGCAGGTGAGGAGTTGTTTGTTAATTATAATGGAGACTGGAACGATGATCGCCCCGTATGGTTTGAAAAGCCGGAAGATTAGACAGAATCAATTCTCCAGTTTGCCGCCGGCAGCAACCCATGCGTTGATCTTGTCTTTGTCTGCCTGGGATAACGGACCGGTGGGAGGCATCGTCCCCTGAACTACTGCCCTGGTCCTGATATTGGCAGCCTGGGCTACGATATTGCAATTGTTGGTAAAAGGGGCAAAGGATGCTTGTCCGCCTGTTTGATGACAGCCAACACATTGCGCGTCGATGATGGCTTTCACAGAGGTGAACAAAGGCCCCGGAGTGCCGGAACAGGTGCCCGATGGAGGATTTGGACTGTCGTTGTCATCGCTTTTGCTGCATGCCACTAATACAAGGCTAACGGCGGATGCAAACATCAGGGTACGCGCTGCAGGTAGGAATTTCATGATGATCTATTTTTTTGATGGAGCAGCTGATTTCAGAGGCCGGTAACGTATACCAAAAAGTATGCCCATGCTATTGACGGGGACTGTTCCGTATCCCATCCCTTTCACCGGTATTTTGAAATAAGGATCTGCCTGAATGGAAAACATCTGGTTAATCCTGTATTCGTATCCCACCGAAAGGTTGGCTACCGCAAACCAGTAAGCGCTGGATTGGTCGTTCATCCATTTTTTGTATTTGAATAAATTGTAATGTGTATAATAGTAGTGCAGGTCTTCCTTGCGCATGAGGTAGGTGGAGAATCCAGTTGCTGCAAACACCCGGTGCTGATTGCCTGCCACGAAATTGTAGCGGACGTTGACCGGTATTTCCCACATGAAGCAATGGGCGTCCACTTTGTTCATTTTGAAGTTCGGGTCATTGACATCATAGCCGGGAATTTTGCCGTAGGCATCGCCCATCGCGGTATAGTTTTTCTTCTCGTAGATCATCCCTGATTGCAGGGATAAGCGCTTGTTGAAATGGTATTCAAGCAGCATGCCCACGCTGAATCCTGATTTGCTCCCTGCATCGAAATGAACATTGCTGAAATCAGGTCCAAATACAGCCATGAAACCAAATCCCTTGTTGTTGGCAATAGGCCCGGAAGTTGTTGCCTGGGGCGGTTTGGTGGCAGCGGAGTCCCTGGATGTCGCTTTCAGGGGTTCCGGGGTAGCGGCGGATGATTTGGCAAGCCCCTGAACGGACGAATCTTTGACATCTGCCGGGAGCGATGATGCTTGTACAAGCTCCCGGTTGACTGATTCATTGTCCTCCGCTTCCGCGGCCTGTTCAGCATCCCTTCGCTGCTCCAATTGTTCGGGTTTCCTGCCCAAATCGCTTTTGGGCCGGTCCAATTTTTTTGCGGGTGGCTGACCTGATTTTATGCGCGGCGGTGCAGTAAACTGCCCTGCAGTCATCTGTTCCCGGTCCCCCGCATTTTTACTATTGGCTTGCGGATTCCGGCCAAGCGAAGACTCATTATGGGTTCCCTCAGTCTGGCTTCCGGCCTGGTTTTCAGGAAGCTTGGTATGGGGTGCGGTAGCCAATGACTGCTCAAGGGTCGCAGCTGAAGTGCCTGGAGATGGTGATTCCTTTGCGGGCGATCCATTTCGTGTATTGGTAGACGTGAAACCGGGCTGTTGTTTGCTTGCAGCCTTATCCGTTTGCTGAACAGGCTTCAGCACGCTCAGTAAGGAAGACAGGTCCTTTCCGGAGGCGGGAAATTGCAACCAGTAAGCCATGGCAAGCGGTAGGGAAATCAGAAAGGGCAGCCAAAGCAGCCAGCCTGGTCTCCTGTCCGGTTTTTCCGGCATCTCCCTGTCCAGTTTTCTGCGGAGTTTATCCCAGCCATCCGCCGAAGGATGACATTCCGGGTTTTCCGCAGCCTCCCTGCACAAGCGGTCAAATTCCTCGTCAGGCTGATTATACATACGTTTTGATTCGGGTTAAATGGGTCAGGATTTTCTTCATTTTTTCCCTGGCTTTCGCAAGGTTGGATTTGGAGGTTCCCACGGAGATGCCTAGTTGCCGAGAAATCTCTTCATGGCTCATGCCCTCCAGTACAAAAAGATTGAAGACCTGCCGGTAGCCCGGGGAAAGGAGTCTGACGGCCTGTAACAATTCCTTGTACGATAGCCGGTCGATGGGCGTTGCTTCACTATACTCCTGGATTTCCAGTGCCTCCGGCTTCAGATGGGAGAGCGCATTTCTTTTGTTCTTTCGGTATTGGTCGATGCATGTATTGATCAGGATCCGCTTAAACCAACCTTTCAACGAGGATAGCAGGTCCTCATGGCGGTCTGTTTCAAACCGGTGCATGTTTTTGAACAGTTTCACAAACCCCTCCTGTGCCATTTCTTCCGCTTCCTCGGTGCTCTCCGCATACTGTTCGCACACCCCCATGGCATACCCTGCAAGCAATTCATAGATGGCCTGCTGGCTGTGGCGTTTGTTTTCCACACAACCCCGAATGATGGATATAAGCGATTCCCCTGCGTTCAAATGGCTGACTTGGAATGGGTTGGTTTATCCGTCAACGAATAGTTGTGAACGTAACGATTGGAAGCGGTGTTGGGTTGCCTGGATCTGGAGAAAAATCAGGTTTCCCGGACCAGGATATCTTCCACCTGCTGACGGTATTTGCCTCCGAAAAGGAGAAGGTGAACCAGCAGCGGGTAAAGCTGGAAGATCCGCGTCCTGGATTGCCATTTGCCTTCCAGTGGATTGACTTCCTGGTAATGATCAAAAAAGGATGGATCGAATCCTCCAAAAAGTTGCGCCATGGCCAGATCCATTTCCCTGTGCCCATAATAAACCGAGGGGTCAAAGATGGCCGGCATGCCGTTGTGCTGGACCATGTAGTTGCCGTTCCACAAGTCTCCGTGCAAGAGGGCAGGGGGCTCTTCCGGGATCCGGTTGGGCAGGTCCGCGCAGAGTTTCTCGGCCATGCTTATATCCTCGCTGCTCAGAAGGTTCCGCTCTCCCGCTTTGTAAACATTGCACATAATCCTTTCGTTGGCGTAGAAATCATGCCAGCTTTTATGAAACCTGTTGCTCTGGTGCAACTTTCCAATGTAATTAGGATAGTCCAGTCCAAAATGATCGCCCTTGTATTCATGCAGGTGCGCGATGGATTTGCCGAATTGTTCCCAGAAATCCTTCCGGGCAGTGCCGCTCTCCAGGGCTTCCATCACCAGGTAGACCTGTTGGTGGAACTTACCATCAAACAAGGGCCTGGGAACGCGGATGGTTCCGGTGTCTGCTAATAATATCAGCCCCCTTGCCTCCTTCTCGAAAAAATCCAGTCCAAAAATGCTCGCGTTCATTTTCATGAAAAATGAGCCCTCGCTGGTCTCCAGCCTAAAGCATTGATTGATATCGCCCCCAAGAACGGGACTCGCGTTTTTCACAGTCAGGGGCTCCTTGAAGAACTCGGAAAATCTGGCCTCCAGGTGACTCGTTAAACTTGGATGCAGGCTCATGGCATACGATTATGGCAATGATACAGGAAACACCGGGGCATGCAAAATGAGATTCGTCATTTTTAGGTGATTCGTTGCATTTTCATATCCTTGTTGACAGATTCCGCTTACTTTCATCCAACCAGCCGTATGCGAAGCCTTTTCATGATATCCTTTTGCCTCGCCGTTGCCTGCGTCCGCGGGCAGAGTGGATTGCGCATCGATACCAGCAATTATTACGGGTATATCCGGGAAGGAGGAAGCATCAACTGGTTGCGCATGGCTGATGCCGTGCCGGTGATCATTGAAGAGATCAGGAACGCGGGGTTCGAAGCAGAGAAGATTCAGGTGGGCCAGGTCCAGAGACTGGATAAGTCCACGGTCCTGGTGGTCACTGTTGCCTGGCAAGGCGACAAGCCCTTTGGTTTTATTTATGAGGAAGGACACGGGCTTCCGTTGCGAAAAGAAGACCGGGATTTTTTGGGGGATGATCAACGGGAACCTTACAGTCAGCCTGAATACACGGCCCCGGCCTCGGTCAAATATCAGAAAACAGGGACCCTGCCCAGGAATGTATTTCTCTTGCGTGAGCGTTGCTACTGGTTTCAGTTTGACGCACAGGGAAACAACTACCCCGTTAACCGGGAACTGGCGATGCGCATCCTGCGGCAGGATATCCGGGCCTATATCAATCGTGAAATGGCCAGGTCCCGGTAGTTTATTTTTTTTCGAGTGATTTCAGGGTTTGGGCGATGTGGGATTGATCCATCCATCTGCCCTGCAACATCACACCTTCGATTTTTCTGGTATTGTTGATGGATTCCAGCGGATTGGCTGACAAGAGCACCAGGTCCGCATAGGATCCCGGCCTGATAGTCCCCATCCGGTCGTCTTTCAGAAACAACCCTGCATGCACCGTGCCGGTGCGCAGCGCCTGGTAGGGGGTCAGCCCGGCAAGCACATAGTAAACCAGCTCATCATGTGCGGAAAATCCCGGCACGTCGAATACCTGTGGCGCATCGGAGCCCAGGAGGATGCCTACCCCGCCATCGTAGAGCGCTTTGAGCAGGACACGCCTGTTTTCCATATACCTGATGACCTTCTCTTTATTGAACTGAGGCTGACTGATCACATTTTTTTTGCTGTTGACCCATGCCGCGCGGGTCTGGGGGCTCATATAAACCATCTCTGGTCTGCTTATAAAATCCTCCGCAGGTGCAGGCGAAAACCATTTTTCGTAGATACTTTGCGTGGGTACCACCCAGATTTGCCGGGCAAGCAATGCCTCCACCAGCGATGGAATCCTGGACAGATCGGCACGATCACCTACATACAAAGCAAATGGTCCGGCTTCCTGTTCAGATACGGATTCCATTCCGGGTACCAGGTATTCCATGAAGCCATCCATATGATCGATCGTGGCATAGCCCGCATCGATGGCGCGTTGCACACCCACCTTGAATGAGACATGGCCTGCAAAGGGCATTTTGAGTTCCTTTGCCCTGGCTACAATCGGCGCAAAGGTTTCCGGAGTAAGGCCAGGGTGAAGTTTCAGAAAATCATAACCTGCTTCTTTCTGCGCTTCAACAATGCGGGGACCGTCTTCCGGTGTTTTCACGCTGTTGCCATTCAGCGAAGGCCCTGAAGTGATGAGGCGCGGCCCGGGAATTTCTCCCGTTCTGATTTTTGTCCTGAGCTCCAGGTGCAACGGATGTCCCAGCATACCCCGAATGGTGGTGATGCCGTTGACGGCAAATAGAGTGAGTACTTCCTTCATCGGCGCCAGGTTGTCCACCGGGGGCACATGGGCATGCATTTCTGCCAACCCGGGCATCAGGAATTTCCCGGTTCCATTGATTTCCCGGGCATCTTTGCGACTTCCCTTTTTTTCTGCTCCGGTAATTTTTTCAATGATGCCGTTTCTGACCCATACGTCCTGGTTCCGAAGCACGGTATCGCGATCCATGGGTAGGACGTTCACATTGCGGATGACTGACAGGGGCCATGGATCCGGTATCGGGGGTTGTGAGCGGGTATGCATGGCGGACAGCAGCAGGCAGAACAGGAAAGAAATCCTCATAGATTTTTATTTCCTAAAAGGTACCAAAAATCCTTCAGGGAAGTCCCGGAATCCTAAACGGCAGCATTTGCACTGCCCTTCCTTCCATATCTTTGCCGGATTCAATACTGACTTTCAAAAACGATTCCAATGCCCGCCACTGATTTATTCCAAAGTCCGGACTACTTCAACCTCGATGAGTTGCTGACCGAAGAGCAGAAGCTGATCCGGGAGACCGTCCGGAATTATGTAAAGAAAGAAATATCTCCCATTATAGAGGATTACGCGCAACGTGCGGAGTTTCCTGTGCAGATTGTCCGTCAACTGGGTGAACTGGGATGTTTTGGTCCTACGGTGCCGGTGGAGTACGGTGGAGGTGGTTTGGACTATATCAGTTATGGGCTCATGATGCAGGAGCTGGAAAGGGGCGATAGCGGGGTACGGTCCACGGCTTCGGTACAGGGCTCCCTGGTGATGTATCCAATCAACGCATTTGGCAGCGAAGCGCAGAAACAGAAATACCTGCCCAAACTGGCCAGCGGGGAATGGCTTGGATGTTTTGGTTTGACGGAGCCGGATCATGGATCCAATCCAGCCGGGATGCTGACCAATTATAAAGACAAGGGTGATCATTTGCTGCTCAATGGCAGCAAGATGTGGATCAGCAATGCCCCTTTTGCGCAGGTGGCGGTGGTGTGGGCTAAGGATGAAGCGGGAGAAATCCGCGGGCTGATCGTAGAACGCGGTATGGAAGGGTTTACCACACCCACCACTCATGGAAAATGGAGCCTGAGGGCCAGTGCAACCGGGGAACTGGTATTTGACAATGTCCGAGTGCCCAAAGAAAATCTGCTTCCGGGAGTCAAGGGCCTGAAAGGTCCATTGAGCTGCCTGACCAAGGCCCGATATGGGATTGCCTGGGGAACGGTGGGAGCAGCCATGGACTGTTATGATACGGCGCTGCGCTATTCCCTGCAAAGGGAGCAGTTTGGAAGACCCATCGGCGGATTTCAGCTGCAGCAGAAAAAACTGGCGGAAATGATCACCGAGATCACCAAGGCACAGCTTTTGAACTGGCGCATGGGTGTCCTGATGGACCAGGGGAAAGTAACTCCTTCACAGGTCAGTATGGCCAAGCGCAATGGATGTGAACTGGCACAAAACATAGCCCGCGATGCCCGGCAGATGCTGGGTGGTATGGGGATTACGGGTGAATATTCCGTGATGCGCCACATGATGAACCTGGAAAGCGTGGTGACCTATGAGGGTACGCATGATATCCACCTGTTGATTACGGGGATGGACGTGACCGGGCTGAACGCCTTCAAATAGCGCGATTCGTTTATACCAGATGGTTATATTCCTCATAGGGTTTATGGGTTCCGGGAAAAGCTGGTGGGCGCACCGTTTGGCAACTGCACTTGAGGTGCCTCATTTCGACCTGGATGAATGGGTGGAAGAAACCGAGGGGATGGAAATCACGGATATTTTCCGGGAGAAAGGAGAGCCCTACTTCCGGCAAAAAGAGCGGGAAGCGCTGGAGGCGCTGGTGAATCGCTTGGGCGGTCAATCCGGGACCTGGAATGCGGTGATTGCCTGCGGCGGCGGCACACCCTGTTTTTTTGACAATATTGACTGGATGAATAAGTGGGGTCTGACGGTATGGTTGAACCCGGAGGATGATGTACTGGCAGATCGATTGATCACGGAGACGGCCAACCGCCCATTGCTGGCCGGGAAAACAGGTTCAGACCTGGTAGAACTCATCGCACACCTGAAATTGGAGCGCCGGCCTTTTTATGAAAAGGCCCGGGTTGAAATAAAAAATACGCATATTGCGTTGGATGAATTTTTAAATGCCTTGAAAAATGCACAGGACTTACCTTAGAATCGCCACAATGCTGGGTGCCGTAACGGTTGCCATGGGTGCCTTCGGGGCGCACAAGCTGAAGCAATTGCTGAGCCCGGAAATCCTTTCTTCCTATATGACGGGGGTGACTTACCAGTTTTATCATACCCTGGCATTGCTGGCCGTGGGTATCCTGTACAAGCGCTATCAGAATACCTGGATGGACTGGGCCGGCAGGCTTTTCATCCTGGGCATCATCCTCTTTAGCGGATCGCTCTACCTGCTGACCGCGCTGCAGGCCACCAAGGAGATTGGGCTGGAGGGCTTTGGCATCCTTACGCCCATCGGCGGCATCCTGCTTGTAGGCGGCTGGATATCTTTCTTCCTCGGCATTCCTTCCCAACGCAGAAAAGACTATCACGAAGGCTCCTGATCGAGGTTTCCTTAAAATGACCCGCAAACAGGCTGGCGGTGTTTACCGTGGATATTCTTAATATCTTTGCCTCCATCTTTATATCCAGGGGCACCCTATATGGCAAACCGCTTAAAAACTGATAAGAAAAAAGCCGATCCTGAAAAACTGATTCAAGAAAAAGAATCAACACTGGAGCTGAAAGCCGTGGTCCGGGACGAGCGTACCCGAAAAATCATTGGCGCGGGTCTCCTCTTGCTTAGCTTTTTCCTGTTTGTGGCTTTCACTTCCTACCTTTTTACCTGGGCAGAGGATCAGGACAAAGTGAAGGATCATGGCATCGGCATCCTGATGCCCAATAACCTGGAAATTGCCAATCTGCTCGGTTCATTTGGCGCCTATGTTTCTCACGCTTTCATCTATGAAGGATTCGGGATTGCGTCTTTCCTGTTCTGTTCACTTTTTTTTGTGACAGGGGCCAATCTGCTATTTGCGCGGAAAATATTCTCCGTAAAACGCAACATCAAATACCTCGTCACCGGGCTCGTGCTGTTCAGCGTATCTTTCGCATTCCTCTTTTCCCAGAGTGCTTTCCGTTGGGGTGGTGAACTGGGGAACCAGATGAGCCAATGGCTGATTGGTTTCATTGGGAAACTGGGCACTGCCATGGTGATCATCGTCTCCCTGCTTTCCTATTTTATCTGGCGCTTCAACCCGGTATTCCAGGTGCCGGATGCGGAGAGATGGAAAGATCGTTTCGGCAGGAAAAAGCTGACGGGAGATCTGTTGCTGGATGAAGCGGCGGCTGTGGAAGCGATTGCCCCGGAAAGCCCTGTGGCTGCCAAGGGGAAAAACCGACTGAAAAAAGAGCCCCGGGTTGAAATAGTGGAAGTGGCCATGACGGAGGAAGTGGAAGATGAAGACGCCCCGGAATTTATCCTCACCGAAAAAGCCAACCAGGTTCCCCTGGACCATCAGCGCTTTCAGCCGGAACCCATCCCGGAGAAGCCGGTGGAGAAAATCGCACCTGTCGTCTCATCCCTTCCTCTGAGTGATCTTCCCCTCGAGATCAAGACCCCCGCTACTGCAGTGGAGGAAGCGGTGGATGAAGCGAACGCTGAAAGAGTGGCCAAACTGGCACCCTATGATCCCGTGCTGGACCTCAGGGACTATAAATATCCTACCCTGGAATTGCTGGAACAGTATAGCGGCGAAAAGATTGTGATGGATCCCAATGAACTGGAGACCCACAAAAACCAGATCATCAATACGCTCAAGAATTACGATATAGAGATTCAGAAAATTTTTGCTACGGTAGGCCCCACCGTTACCCTCTATGAGATTGTACCTGCAGCAGGCGTGCGCATCTCCAGAATCAAGAACCTGGAAGACGATATCGCCCTTAGCCTTTCCGCCCTGGGTATTCGCATCATTGCGCCAATTCCGGGCAAGGGAACCATTGGCATTGAAGTTCCCAATGTAAAAAAGAGCATTGTGAGCATGAAAACCCTGCTGGCCAGCGAGAAATTCCAGCATAATGCTTTTTCACTCCCGGTTGCGCTGGGTAAGCGCATTGACAACGAGCATTTCATTGTTGACCTGGCTACCATGCCCCACCTGCTGATGGCCGGTGCCACCGGCCAGGGTAAATCCGTAGGCGTCAATGCCATTCTCGTGTCTCTGCTCTATAAGAAGCATCCCTCGCAGCTGAAGTTTGTCCTGGTGGATCCCAAGAAGGTGGAGCTGAGTCTTTATCGCACCATCGAAAAACATTTCCTGGCCAAACTGCCGGGTGAGGAAGAGTCCATCATCACAGATACCAAGAAGGTGGTGCACACCCTCAATGCCCTCTGCATTGAGATGGATAACCGCTATGACCTGCTGAAAGAAGCAAGTTGCAGGAATATCCGCGAGTACAACGAGAAATTTATCGCCCGGAAACTCAACCCGGAAAAAGGCCATCAATACCTGCCCTTCATTGTCCTGGTCATTGATGAATTCGCAGACCTGATCATGACGGCGGGTAAGGAGATTGAAATGCCCATCGCCCGTCTGGCGCAGCTGGCCAGGGCCGTGGGCATCCACCTCATCATCGCCACGCAGCGTCCATCCGTGAATATCATTACGGGTACCATCAAGGCAAACTTTCCGGCGCGGATTGCGTTTAAAGTATCGTCCAAGGTGGATAGCAGGACCATTCTCGACTGTGGAGGTGCGGAACAGTTGATTGGACGGGGGGACATGCTGATATCCTATAATGGAGAGATCACGCGGCTTCAGTGCGTGTTTGTGGATACACCAGAAGTAGAGCGGGTGGTGGATTGCATTGGCAAACAAAGGGGCTATCCTCAGGCTTTTCTTCTGCCCGAGTATATTGACGAAAAGGAGATGGAGGGTAAGGACTTTGACCTGGACAATAAGGATCCCTTGTTTGAGGAGGCGGCCAGGCTGATCGTCCAAAGCCAGATGGGTTCTACCTCACTGCTGCAGCGACGCATGAAACTGGGCTATAATCGGGCGGGCAGACTCATGGACCAACTGGAATCCGCCGGCATTGTGGGACCCAGTCAGGGCAGCAAGGTCAGGGATGTGCTGTACAAGACGGAACACGAACTTCTGCAGTACCTGGAGTCCATTGGTTAGGTCCGGAAAGAATTGTTAATAAGACCGGCCAGGACAACCCATTAGTCTATTTAGGTGACTTATAAATGATACATTTACGCACCCAACGTCAAACCCGTCATGATGAAAAAAACGATTTCAGTCCTGTTTGCCAGCCTGGTGTTTTCCATGGTAGCCTTTGCCCAGGCCCCGAAGGGGATGGGAAAAAGTGACGCAGAAGCCAAAAAAATCCTGGATGCGGTCAGCGCAAAATTCAAAACCTATAAATCTGTCAAAGCGAATTTCACCCTGAAAATAGAAAATGCACAGGGAAAGGTACAGGGCACCAAGACGGGGACGGTTCAAATGAAAGGCAACAAATACCGGGTGGGCATCACCGGGCAGGAGATTATCTGCGATGGCAAGACGGTCTGGACCTATGATCAGGCCGCCAAAGAAGTACAGGTGACCGCGCTGGACAATAGTGCCGGAAGCATCACCCCCCAGAAGCTCTTCACCAATTTTTACGATAAGGATTTTCTCTATGTGCAGAATGAAGATGTCAAACGCAACGGAAAAACCTACCAGGTCATCGAACTGACGCCCATTGATAAATCCAAGCCCTTTTTTAAAGTGGTCATTGAAGTAGACAAAGCCGGTTCCAGCCTCGCATCCACGAAAGTGTTTGAAAAGAACGGCAATCGATACACCTACTCCGTCAATGGTATGACCACCAACCAGGCTATGGGAGATGAGCTTTTTGTCTTTGATCCTAAAAAATATCCGGGGGTCGAGGTGATAGACCTGCGATAGACAACCATTCAATTTTTCACTGCGTTGAAGCGATTGGCCCTCGATAGCCAATCCTGAAAAGACATCGGGTCGATGGCTCTCCAGGGGTTCTTTGCATGCTATTTTCCGGCCTGATCCCCCCAGCGGTAAGTAGAGATATCCAATCCTGCGAGATCCAGGACCCTGTCCACTACGGTCATGGCTACCTGCTCAATTGTTTTTGGAATGCTGTAGAAAGATGGGGTGGCCGGGCAAATGACGCCCCCTGCCAGCGTTACGGTTTCCATATTACGGATATGCACCAGGTTATAGGGCGTGTCCCGGACCACGCAGATCAGTTTTCTTCTTTCTTTCAGGACTACGTCCGCTGCACGGGTCAGGAGGTCGTTGGATATCCCCCCGGCAATCCTTCCCAGGGTGCCCATGGAGCACGGGATGATGATCATGGTATCATATTTTCCGGAGCCGGATGCGAAGGGCGCCCGGAAATCGTTTTTATCAAAATACCGGTAGGGATAATTGCCATAATCATGGTTGCCCAGCTCGGTTTGCCAGACGTCTTTGGCATTGTCAGACATGAGGACTGAAATTTCATCCCATTGGTCTTTTAGACCGGAAAGCCTGTCCAGGATGAGTTTGCAGTAGATCGACCCGCTGGCCCCGGTGGCCGCAATTAACAATTTTCTCATAAAAATGCCTGCTACCTTTGCAGGGCGGTTTTGTAAACAAACAAATTATGTCAAAGAAAGTTAGGATCCTTCTTTTCCTGATCCTGCCGCTGGTCTTGCTTACGGGCTTTCGGTACCTCATATTCGCCCCCGCTACTGCGGAGTCCCCTGCGGCCGTAACATCGGAACAGGAGGCGGGTAAACTGGAGTGGCTAAGTCTTTCAGAGGCACAGACGCGTCAGGCAAAAGACGGGAAGCCCATCCTGATAGACCTTTATACCGACTGGTGCGGCTGGTGCAAAGTTATGGATCGTAAAACCTATGCGCGTGATGAAGTGGCAGCTTATATCCGGGCTAATTTTCACCCCGTGAAAATCAATGCGGAGTCGAAGCAATCCATGGAATGGCGGGGAAAGAACTTCGCATATAGCCCTGCGTCGCGGATCCATGAACTGGCAATTTTTTTCACACAGGGTCAACTTTCTTTTCCACACACCATTTTTATGATGAAGGGCGTGGATGAACCCCAGGCGATTCCCGGCTACCTCGAAGTGCCGGACATGGAATTATTATTGAAGTTTTTTGGCGAAGGACATTTTGCAAATGAGTCATTTTCAACCTATCAGAAAAGATTTTCGCCTTCCTGGAAATAGTTCTGCAATAAACCGAAGCCGTAGGGCGTTATTACTACGGTTTTTCATAGGATATTGGATTTAAAACGGGGCTGGATTTCTATCCTGGCCTCTTTTTTTTTGTTCACACCCAAGACATTTTTTTCCTGCCAAGCAACGAATCAAATCAATGGCTTGTCTAACTATTGGTTTTTCATAGGATATTGGATTTTAAAACGGGCAGGATTTCCATCCAGCCCTTTTTTATGTCTGGCAAAAAAGAAAAAGGTCGCCGGCCCAAGGAGACCAACGACCTTTTAAGTCTTTTAAAAACGAGCCTTAAGCTTCAGCCATATGCGGAATCTCGGCAAGCTTATAGGAGCCTTCGTCGAGTTTACGTTTTGTTTCATCAAAAGCCTTGAGGGTCAGTGCAATGTCCTCGTCCGTATGCACGGCCGTGGGAATCAGCCTGTAAATGATATGTCCTTTTGGAATAACCGGATAAACCACAATGGAACAGAAAATATTATAGTTTTCGCGCAGGTCCTTCACCATAGCGCTTGCCTCTTCCACTCCGCCTTTCATATATACCGGGGTCACAACGGAATCGGTTTTGCCGATGTCGAATCCCTTGGCTTTCAGCCCATTTTGCAATTTCAGCGCATTTTCCCAAAGCTTTGCCTTCATTTCCGGGTGGTTGCGGAGCAGTTCAAGCCGCTTCAGGTTCCCCATGACAAGGGGCATGGGCAGGCTCTTCGCAAAGATCTGGCTGCGGATATTGTACCGGATATAGTCGATGATGTCCTTGGGACCAGCCACGAAGGC
>Ga0114939_10001083_pt1 | contig 22028 bp, 17 predicted proteins | sample AshMeaCrysSpring_FD_87196 | JGI IMG/M metagenome (GOLD analysis project Ga0114939, IMG submission 87196) | Groundwater microbial communities from Big Spring, Nevada to study Microbial Dark Matter (Phase II) - Ash Meadows Crystal Spring | ecosystem: Environmental > Aquatic > Deep subsurface >...
ACTCAAAATTCCCTGCCAAACTCGCACTAAGGACATTTTTCCGCCTTGGGGAGTGTAGAAAGTTTTTAGTACCTGGGCAACAGGCGCTTTTGTTTTAATATTTCCAAGACGGCGTTTTGCTGTAGTCTCAGGTTCTGGTGCCTCTTTTAATAAAGCTTCTAACAGTGGACGAACCCCATAATCTTGTTCAGCAACACCAAAAAAAACAGGAACAACTAAATCTGCCCCCAACTCTAATTTAAGGTCAGTGAAAATTTCTTCCTGTGGTGGTTCAATTTCTTCTAAAAGTTCTTCTAATAGGTGGTCGTCAAAATTAGCAAGGGTTTCCAACATCTGGGTTCTTGCTAATTGTTCTTCTTCCTTCAGGTCTTCGGGGAATGGGATGCGGTCTGCTGGTGCCCCTTGATGATATTGGTAAGCTTGTTCGCTTACTAAGTCAATAAAGCCAATTAATTCTTCGCCCCGCATAATTGGGTATTGGTGAGCTACTAGGGGACGACTTGAAACGGCTTTTAAACCATGTAAAGTCTCCAGGACATTTATATTTGCCCTGTCCATCTTATTTACAAATACTAGGTGAGGAATTTCCCAATCATCAAGGAATTTAAATAGGGGAGCAAGGGTTAGAACGCGGTCGGTGATGGGTTCGCAGACAACAATGGCAGCATCCACGCCCATTAAAGCATTATAGGTTTCTTGAGCAAATTCAACTGAACCCGGACAATCTATAAAGGTAAAGCGAACATCTTCATATTCAGTACTAGCAGCACTAACTTCTACGCTCATCTGGCGTTCTCGTGCTTCAGTGGCACTATCTCCCACTGTATTGCTATCTTTCACAGAGCCTTTACGAGAAATAGCCCCTGTGACAAATAACAAACTTTCCAGTAAAGTTGTTTTTCCACTTAAATAAGGACCGATAATCGCAACATTCCGCAAACCCATGTTGACTTTTTCGTTCATAAATCCTCCCTTACGGTAAGCTATAGTGGCTACCGCCTTCACCTGAGTTTTTCTTCTGGGATAATAAAGCTATCCACAAAATTATCCCGTCTTTAATTTGACATTATCTCCTGTTTGTTCACTGCGATAAAAAATCGTATTTTGTTGTAAGATTTACCTCAAGAAAAATTAAGTATCTCAAAGTTTTATGCAGAATATAAAATCTTAATTAAAACAAATCGTCGTCATAAAACTTTGTGAAGAAAACTTTACCCAAAATGTTGCAAGTAACAGCACTAATAAAACCAATCAAAAAATCTGCCAGAAAAGATTATCCCCGTACAGGAGTTCATTTGATACTGATTTGTGGGTTTATCTTACCAACTCCTGCGATGGGGACAGATATTAATATAAATAGTTCACAAAAAATTGCTCAATTCTATGCAAACAAAACAGCGGCTCAATGGTTAAGTGAAGGCTTACAAGCCATTGAGGTCAAACGTGTAGATGAAGCAATATTAGCTTTTGAGCAAGCAACAAAACTAGACCCTAACTTAGCCCAAGCCCATTACAACTTAGGATTAGCACTGCGACAATCTGGCAAATTACAACCTGCGGCAGATGCATTTTATAAAGCTATTCAAGCTAACCCTAAATTTGCCCTAGCTTATGCCAATCTAGGAGGAGCGCTATTAGAAGGTAATAATTTTCAAGTTGCACAAGACTATTTAGACAGGGCAATCAAACTTGATTCAAAGTTGGGATTTGCCCACTATAATTTAGGACTACTGAGGTATAAACAGAGAGATTTTGACAAAGCAATATCTTCTCTTAATAAAGCAATGGAACTGAGTAAAAATGCTCCAGAAACAGCCTATTATTTAGGGCTTAGTTATATAGAACAAAAAAAATTTGATAGAGCAAAAGATTCTTTACGTAAAGCAATAAAAATAAATCAAAAGTATGCAGAAGCACACTATACTTTGGGTTCAATCTTCTATCAAGAACGTAAATTAAATGAAGCCTTAGATGCTTTTCGTAAATCCGCAGATGCTAATGAAACTTATCCCCATCCTTATTTCGGTGCTGGTTTAATATTTTTTCAACAGCGTCAATATCAAAATGCGGCAAATGTTTTTAGAACTGCCAGGGATTTATTTAGTGTCCAGAATAATCCTGAGTGGGCTAGAAGGTCACAGGATTATTTAATCCAAATTCAACAGTTTTTATATATTCCGCCCATCGATAGATAAATTTATAAAAAGTTTTGGAAAATCTGAATAATCTTAAAAACATCACCTTATCTGTGTTGTTTTTAAGATTTTTTTATTTACGATTTATTTCCCATTATAATACTTTGACTTCCAAGATAATAGACCGATAGAACCAACAAATAAACTTGCTAAACCATTATTTGATTCTGGAATACTTGTTGAGATAATATCAGCACTGACATATACAGAAGTATTTTCTAAATTTCGACTATAACGGGCGCCCGGTGTAAAACTTCCATTAGTTGTCTGTACTTTTCCTATTTCTCCCACTGTTGGTAACTTAGTAGAAGTAATAGTACCTGGAGCAAAGTTTAAATTAAGTTCAGCTCCATGTCCAAAAGCAACAGTAACATTAGAATTTTTTGGACTAACTCTAACTTCAGCTTCTTCCACTTTAAAAGTCTCTCCACTATTAGTTAAAAGACCGGGCTGAAATGCCTTTCCCGTAATTTTTAAATCATAGTTAGTAACTATGTTCTTGTAAATTCCCACGTCAGACGAATTGGATTCATTAACAGCAGATGGCTTAAAGGATATTGTTCCCTTCGATGATGCCAATCCATCTACCCCTGGGCTGGAGAAGTGTAATTGTAAAGTAGCAGCTTGAGTTGGTTTTGCTGAAACAGTATTAAGAGAAAAGACACTTAATGCCACAACTGCCAATAAACTTGTTCGGAAATAACGATTCATATTTATACATGATTAGATGCGCCTTTGAAAATTGCACTTTCCGCAGTTTTCCTTCGCTATTTTTCTTTAGTCATTTTATCGATATGAAACCCGTGTAAAATACTTAGGGCTTCTAACTTCACACAAATTAAATATTGATGGTAGATAAATACTTGTAGTGTCTAAATATTTCGATTATTTAAACACTTATATTTTTTAAATATTTATAGTTTTTAAATACTTATGATGTTATAAATAGCCGCAAACTCTACGAAAACAAGAGCGCTTTTGGCTCCTAGGAATTGGATTTTCAGTAAACCACAAAGTTTTGTAAAGAAACGAGAAAATAATGGTTATAGCCATTAGACATCTCCGGAAAAGAATATAGAAGTCTTGTCCTGTAAGAGTCAAAGTTTAATTTTGGAACGCACCAAGCACGGGTGAAGGTCGATGTCTATTGTATTACAGGTGTATTCAACATTGGTTGTGGTTGGCGAAACGCTCATTTGTAAAGCCGGAGGCTTATCACTTAAAGCTGTGGGTAGTCCCGGCTGAAACCCTTGCTAAAAATGTATTTGTATATAACGTGAAATATTTACTTAGTAAGGCTTCTGAAAAACTTTGTGGTTTATTGATTTGTCTTATTCGGTTAGGAAAAATAAATTCCCAGCCTCCAGGCTGGGAAAACCCTAATAACCGGCACCAAATGCTTTGCATTCAGAGCTTAATGAGCATCTTGTAATTCGTAGAAATCAGGGGAAATATAATCCTTACGTAAAGGATAACCAACCCAATCTTCGGGCATTAATAAACGCTTTAAGTTAGGATGACCTTCGTAAATAATGCCAAACATATCATAGGTCTCTCGCTCTTGCCAGTCAGCAGTTCTCCAAATCCAATACACAGAAGAGACTTTTGGATTGTCTCTTGGCAGAAAAACTTTTACACGCACTTCTTCTGGTTTGTCAACATTATCAGCGACTTTTACCAGGTGATACATGCTTACCAATTCTTGTCCTGGTCCTAAATCAATACCAGATTGGCATTGAAGATAATTAAACCCATAGGAATAAAGAGCGGTAGCTATAGGGAGGAGATAATCAGCCTCAACCTTGATAATTTCAACACCATTATGGTCTGCTTCCAAGGACTCATGGGCAAAGCCATTTTCTGTAAGCCATTGGGATGTAGAAGCTGCAGTAACTATTTGAGATTGCTCATCAGCCACGGGGTAGTTGCTCCTTTTGTGTTTGAGAAGTTAGTAATGCAGGTGGTACTGCGATTCCCATACCTTCTGTTAATTCCTTAGGAGGAGTATAACGGGCTTCAGATTGTAAATACTTACCAGTTAAGATAGGGTCAACTGCCTTCATTTTATGGACAGTACTGTAATAGCGATGAACTTGCCGAATGGGAGTTCTCTCCTGTATGGAATCATTAGCAATCTTCTTACGAAGCTTAATAATGGCGTCAATAATTGCTTCAGGACGAGGAGGACAACCAGGTAAGTATACGTCTACGGGTATTAGTTTATCTACACCACGTACAGCAGTCGGAGAATCGACACTAAACATCCCACCAGTAATGGTACAGGCGCCCATCGCTATTACATATTTAGGATTGGGCATTTGCTCATAAAGACGTACTAATTGGGGTCCCATCTTCATTGTGATTGTCCCTGCAGTGATTAATAAATCAGCTTGACGAGGACTTGAACGAGGGATTAGCCCAAAACGGTCAAAGTCAAAGCGAGAGCCAATTAACGCTGCAAATTCAATAAAACAGCAAGCAGTGCCGAATAGTAGAGGCCAAAGACTAGAAAGGCGCGCCCAGTTATAAAGGTCATCCACCGTCGTGAGAATCACGTTTTCTGAAAGTTCTTGGGTAACTGTAGGACGTTGGATGGGATTAAGAATACGCTCTTTTTGGGATGAAGAAAAATCTTGGGTTTCCGAATTCATGACCATTCCAACGCTCCTTTACGCCATGCATAGACAAGTGCTAAGACAAGAATTGCTATAAAAATCAACGCTTCAATAAAAGCCAACAGACCTAGACGGTGGAAAGCAACCGCCCAAGGATATAGAAATACTGTTTCTACATCAAACACAACAAAAACTAGGGCAAACATATAATAGCGGATATTGAATTGAATCCAAGCTCCGCCAATTGGTTCTAGACCACATTCATAGGTGGTAGTTCGCTCTGCACTACGACTACTGGGGCGTAGGAGTTTGGAGGCTGAGAGAGCCAAGGCTGGTACTAGACTACAGATAAGGAAGAAGCCTAGTAAATATTCGTAACCGCTTAGGACAAACACAATGATTTTTTTACCGTTTAAAGTCTAATTTAACTTTCTATAACCCTTTTTACATTATATATGTTTAATTTTTATGAATTGGTCGAAACATAAACTGTCGAATCATTAGATTAGTTTTTAGGGAAGATAGAAAACCTTAACATTTATGTCATAATTTGTAACGTATATTTAATAATTACCCTGAATTACCCAGGGTGCTACAGCCATGAGTGAACCAGCTATAAGCGAATCAGCTAATAATGAACCAGCTATAAGCGAAGAAGCTGTTGAGACTCCAGCCCTAGACAGCTTTGAGTGCCGCGCCTGCGGTTACGTGTATGAACCAGAAAAGGGAGATGATAAGCGTGATATTGCTCCTCTAACGACCTTCGCGGAATTACCTATCAACTGGCGCTGTCCAGTATGTAGTGCAAAAAAAGCAGCTTTTGCAAATATTGGTCCAGTTGGTAAGGCATCTGGTTTCAAAGAAAATTTGGGCTTTGGCTTTGGTGTAAATACTTTGACGCCAGGACAAAAAAATATTCTCATTTTCGGAGCCTTAGCAGTTGGTGTGATATTTTTCTTGAGTCTTTACGGCTTACAGTAAAAATGTACAAACTTTCACTTTAGAGCTTTCCCTTAGGACTTACGCAACTGGCACTGCGGCTCATGTTCGCGCGTTGGGCTGTCTTCCCTCCAAAAATATGGGATCTTCACCCAACTACAAACAAAAACAATGTGACAATATCGTAAGTCCTGTCCCTTTATAGCTTTCACTTTACATAGTGTTGAGCTATTTCGTAAATGAGATTTATGAATGTACTCTCTTTGAGTTAATCAAGTTTCCAAAAAAAAGTTACAAATACTGATGCCTTCAATTCTAAAATTTTGGCAACGAATTGTTGCCGGTTTAGCTGTTATTGTTCTAGTCGCTGGTTGTAGTAGTGTTCCTTCTACTAGCTTCAACCCCTGGAAAGTAATCACTGTTCCATCCCAAGAAAAACTGCTAGATATTGCCTTTACAGGAAATCCACAGCATGGTTATTTAGTTGGCAGTAATTCAACCCTGCTGGAAACAAAAGATGGTGGTGACAATTGGTCACCAATGAATTTAGAACTAGAAGATGAAAAATATCGTTTTAACTCTGTAAGCTTTTCAGGGTCTGAAGGCTGGATTATTGGAGAACCTTCTTTAATGTTACATACAACTGATGAAGGCAGTTCTTGGTCAAAAATACCTTTAGATGAAAAGTTACCTGGTAATCCTATAAGAATTGAGGCTTTAGCCGAAAAAACTGCTGAAATGGCTACGGATGTAGGTGCTATTTACAAAACCACTGATGGTGGTAAAAATTGGAAAGCACAAGTAGAACAAGCCGTGGGTATTGTTCGTAATATGAAGCGATCGCCTGACGGTAAATATGTAGCAGTGTCCGCAAAAGGTAATTTTTACTCTACATGGGAACCAGGGCTAAATGCTTGGGAACCCCATAACCGTAATAGTTCCCGTCGTGTAGAAAATATGGGCTTTACCGAAAATGGTCAAATGTGGATGTTAGCACGGGGCGGTCAGGTGCAATTTAATAATCCCGAAAACCCAGAAGAGTGGTTAGATGCTTATTATCCAGAGTTATCCACGAGTTGGGGTTTGCTAGATATGGCATATCGCACACCTGATGAACTTTGGGTTAGCGGTGGTAGTGGAAATTTACTCACAAGTACCGATGGTGGAAAAACTTGGCAAAAAGACCGCAATGTAGAAACTGTTCCCGCCAACTTCTACAAAATAGTCTTTCTCAATTCTGAAAAAGGTTTTGCAATTGGCGACCGTGGTACTTTGCTCAAATATGAGCCTAGCACAGCTAATGCAGCTTAATTATGAGCAGTTTTAGTACTTCCATAACCTCTTGGCTAAATTGATGTATGTATATTTTTCTGAGAAAGACGTTGCAAGTTGTAACTCTTTCTTAACTTTGTAGGATAATAAACTCATTAACTGTGTTTGAGAAGGTAAGGGTTTAAATGTCAGGTACTACTGGAGAACGTCCTTTTTCGGACATAATTACCAGCATTCGTTACTGGGTAATTCACAGCATCACCATTCCTGCATTATTTATTGCTGGTTGGTTATTTGTCAGCACAGGCTTAGCATATGACGCATTTGGCACTCCCCGCCCTGATGAGTACTACACTCAACAGCGTCAGGAATTGCCTATCGTTAATAATCGTTTTGAAAGTAAATCTCAAGTCCAGGAATTTATTGGCAAGTAGGTAAAAAAACATGACTAGCGGCAATAACATTAATCAACCAATTCAATATCCTATCTTTACGGTAAGATGGCTAGCTGTTCATACTCTAGCTGTGCCCACCGTTTTCTTTTTAGGCGCTATTGCTTCTATGCAGTTTATTCAACGTTAGGTAACACTTATGGAAAGAACCCCAAATTCAAATAATCAACCAGTAGAATTAAACCGTACTTCTCTATTCCTAGGATTACTATTAGTTTTCGTTCTGGGAATTCTGTTCTCTAGTTACTTCTTTAACTAACTGAAGAAGTTATTTCTAAACTTTACATAGAATACTCATAATTCAGTATTCTTGTAGTAGCAACGATAACACTTTGTCGTTGTACATTATTTTGCTGTGTTATTTATTTAGGGAGGAGATAAGCTGTGTCAGGAAGTGGGAGAATACCCCTTTGGGTTGTTGCTACAGTCGCAGGCTTAGGCGTAATTACAGTTGTAGGTCTTTTCTTTTACGGCGCCTACGCTGGACTCGGTTCTTCTATGTAGTAGATTTCTTAATAGAAAATTTTGATTTTCTAATATACTTTTAGAAATCGCCATTAAAAAAACCGTCTATCTATTATAGATAGGCGGTTTTAGTTATATAAAAGTTAGCAACCAGGTCTTTGTCGAAAAACCTGGTTTGGGAAAAGTGTCAGTGACAAAAGCTAGTAGAACACTAACCTTATTCTTTTTCAATGTAAGTTAACAGAAGTGCCATAGTAACAGCAGGAAAAACCAAACCTGTCAAGGGCACTAAGATAGAAGGCAAGAATGAAGCTGCCATAGAAAAGATTCCTGTTATACGAAAGTACAATTCAAAACGAGCTTACTGCAAATTCTGTTATTTTTTTGAAATTATTTCATATTTTTAACACAAAGGCATCCAAAGCTAAAATCATGTTCATATTCAGAATTTAGCAATTTAATTGAGAATTAAAACCCAATCTGACAAAATCGCATTCCTCCCAGCGCAACTGCATTTCTCTTCCTGCTACTCAAGACTTACTCATAGTTGTCTATAATCGCTACAGTCAACTACTCACACTTTACCTAGATATGGTGCCTAAATTAATAATTCATCCATCTTGACTACGGGTAAGTTAGGAGGAACAACACTGCGTACAATAGAAACTTTATGACTTTCCTGCTTGCTTGCTAAATCTATAGCAATAGCCTCTATGCGGATTTCTATACAACCAAAGGGTACATTTAAATGTGCTGTCACCTCCAAACCACCAAAGGGGCTGGGTAGTAACCCTGAAAACCAATGGGGACCATCTAGTAACCAGCGAGTTTGACAATCCTCTACCCATAGTTTAATAGCTATTTGTGGCGCTACAGTTGCCAACTCCGCCCGCACAATTATTGACTGCCCAGATATTAATTCTCTATCTGGTACGTATAAAGACGGAGTTGGTATGACTTCTATTATTGCTCTGTTTAAAGAAAGAGATAGAGATAAAGAGTCTTGAGATTGTTTATCTATTTTATTAGGTTGGAAATTAGTATCAATTTCTAATTCATCTTCTACATCATCTACTACTACTTCCTGCATCACTTTTGTTGGCGCTTTTTTAATTGCAAGTGTGGAGGTGGATTCGTTTAAATCATTGTTACGAACTAAGTTATCTATAAACTCCCCTCTGCGTGTATCTGGCTGTATAGGTGAAGTCGGAGTTGGCAATTCTTGTTGTAGTGAAACTTTTCTATCTTCTGGTTGTTTGTCTTCATCTATGATGATATTGATATCATCTAGATTATCAACCACAAGATTTTGATTTAGAGATTGGTTTCTTGATTGATTTAGGTTATTTACACCTTCAGGTAAAGAAATTCCTTGGCTTTGCATCCATTTTAAAATTAAAGGTGATAGTGTAGTTTTTTCATTGACTTGTAAATTTTCTTCCTGGGAAAAAGCTGTTATATTTGTCTCGTGTATAAACTTATCCTCTTTTAATAAAGGTTCTAGATTTTCTTCATTTATACCATCAGCAGGAGGAAAGTTCTGAGAATCTTGATTTTTTTGAAGTTTTTGATTAATTTCTTCTTGTTTTTGAACTTCTTGATTAATTTTGTCTTGATTAATACTTTGCTTAGTGATTAGTGCTTCTATTTCTTGTATTTGTTCCGGGGCAGTTTTTTCTAACTCTTTATATTCATGTACATTGCTTTTGTCTAAGTTCAAACTTGGGGTATTATTAACCGCTACTTCTTGGCGAGAAGGCAAGTTTTTTTGCTTTCTTAAGAAAGGTAAAGTTGTATATTTCTTATCTCCATAATTTGTATCTCCATAATTTACTAAAGTCTCTTGTTTAATGGAAGATTCTGAAAATGTTGGTAATTTTGGAGAACGATGGGGGATATATTTTTGGTTAACTCTTGCCTTAAGTGTTGGTGGAAGTGATTTTTTTGGTAATTTTTCAACCTTCAAAGATGATTCTGATTTAACACTTTTAACAAGGTTAAACAGTTGTAAGTCTATAGGAGCAGATGGTCGCGGTGGTTTTAACCATTGTGGTTCAGCTTCTAGTTGATCTATTAATTCTAAAGTACTACCACGAATAGATGAGCTAAATGCCAGCAATTCATTTACATCAGCAGTAATACTAAAAGACTGCTTTGCTAGAAGTATTAATTCTGTAGCGAAGTCAAGGGTGCCATATAAGCTAATGTCCGCTAGGATGAGTTTTGATTGACAATCCTTTGGGATATTTACTGAACAGTTAAAATTATATGGTAATAAATGTTCTGGTAGGGTTTGCCGGATTTGAGCAATAATATGTGATTCTTGGGGCGATCGCAGCTCTATGTGAACTTCTCCAGCACAAAGGGCATAGTTTTCTAGAGTATCCCCAAATAAAGCATTGTCAATAACTTGGGTTTCTAAGCAACCGTTAATAGTTAAGGCTTCTCCCCAAGATGCAAAATAATTTTCTTCATCTAAAATAAGTTTTAGTGGTAAAGATTCTGAAGGATTAATACAATTATCAAACCTTTCATCTTCTAAAACTGATTCTGGGGATGGTAATGCTAAATCAATAAGATTTTCTAAAATTTTCTCTGCTGACTCGTATTGAATCCAAATAGGACTAATGGAAACATCAATGACTCCATCATCTTGTTTGTCTAAAAACTGAGTAATAGTAAAATTTCTTTGTAAAACAATTGCGGCTGGTTCTGTGTCAATAATATCCGCTTCCAGTATTGGATTAATAATTTCAGTTTCATTATCTAAAAGTGTCTCTTGGCGATTTAAAATTTCAGTTTTATTATTTGGAATTCCATCTTGAAGGTAAATAATTTCAGTGTCTTGATTTGAAATTACCTCCAGAGGATTAAGTGTTTCAGTTTCTTGATTTGCAATTACTTCTGGAGAATTAAGAATTTCTGTTTCGTTACTTGAAATTACTTCTGGAGAATTAATTATTTCGGTTTCTTGATTGGAAATTACTTCTGGAGGATGAAGTTTTTCTGCTTCGTTGCTGGAAATTACTTCTGGAGGATTGAGTATTTCGGTTTCTTGATTGGAAATTTCGCTATTATATTTTCTAACCTCCAGGTTTCTATGAGTATTTTCTAAGATTGAGTTTTGATAATTATCTGTCGTTCCTTGATTTTTTTCAACAACCTCATTTTCTAAAGAAGGAGATAAAAATAACTCATCTTCAATACCTAAGTTTTCCCCTACAGGTATAACTTTCTCTTTTTTTAAATTTTCCTCTTGTTTTAAATTTTGATTTTTCTCTTCGCTAGAAATACTAATTGTTTTAGATTTTTGATTTTGAAGTTTTGATTTGAGACTCTGAACAGGTTTACTGACTTCATTAGGATTTTTTGGCGTGATATTTCTGATGTCTAATGTTTTATCAACAGTAGGTTGAGATAAGATAGCTTTCCTTGAAGTCTCAAAAGTTTTAACCTCTGTATCAACTACGGATGTTACAAATTTGTCAACTATCTCTTCCTGTTTTGTGCTTATCTGTTTATCTTCCTGAACGCCAGGTAAAACATTTAACTTTAGGGTATATTGCCAAGGTTTACCTAGTAAATCAGACATAATATCGGCTGAACAGCTTAATTCCCAAACTCCTGGTTTTAGGTAAGTAAAAGGAATAGCCGCCATCAAACCTTCGGCATTTGTACGCCGCGAACGCTTTTGAACTTTTCGTTTTGGAGGATTTTCTCTTGTTGAAAAATAACTAACTCTCACTTCTACAGCCGTATGTTTACGGTTGGAGCGAGCGACAACTCTATACCGTCCTTCTAAAATTTGTAAATTTGGCGATTCCAGGGGTAGCCAAGCATGTTCGCCCTGTTTCTGTATTAGAAATTGCCAGTTTTCCATTTTTGATAATGCAAGGAATTGCCTGTCAAGCTGAGTATATTTCTATTATCTTGCAAGCAAGCTTACCTCAGCATTTTCTTATTGCAACACCTAATATATTGTCTAGAATCAAATAATGCCACTTTTTTTTATAAAATTCTGTAATTCAGAAGAAAATCTTCTCCATATAACTTAACAATTTACCATTTGATTTATCTGTTCTTGTATCGCCATCAAGGAAGGTTTTATATTTATTTCCTCATTTGATGTCCATGAAAATCCAGCAAATAACTGTATACTTAATTTTCCACTAAAAGGCGGAGGTTCCACGAAATCAAAATATATATTTAAATTTTGATTTCGTGGAACCCGACAAATAAGGTGTGACAGACCGGTGGGGTATTTTACATTATTGACAATTAGAAAAAACTATAACCAAATACGACTATGGGGGCACGTAGATATTGTGCCCCCAGGGAAAAACAAACAAATTATATAAAGGTATTTGTTACGAAACTTTAAAAATCTTGGTGGGTCAAGCGTTATAAAGATTGCGATAATAAGTCAAAATTTCCTCTACCTGTTGATAGGTTTCAGGAGTGGAGAATTGAGGGTATTCAATTGATAAGCCAGCTATTTGGCTTTGATTGTAATCAAATTGTTGGGAAGTTTGGGGAATAAGAGTTGCATTAACCCCGGTCACTTGGCGTAAATGTGCTGATATTTCCCGATAAACAGCTAAAGGTACCCCAACGAATTCGACAACAGCGCTTGTATCCATTTTATCTTGCTCCAACATGAGATATCAGGAAGTTGGTGGTGTCGGAGGATTTCCTGGTGATGAATTATCTGCCTGGATAGCTTTTTCTCCTACAGTCCTTGCGACTTCCATTCCATATTGTTCCAGAATAACAATTGGTTCGGAGCCTTCGTTCATTTCAATGCGTTTTACTAACAATCCATTAGATAGCCTGTCTCCAGCCTGTACATATCTACTAGTTGGCTCATCTGGTACTTTTATAATTGCTTGAGGCTGGCTGCCAACAAGAACAACTCCTGAAACAAGTACAGCCCTTGCCAATTCAGGTTGAATTGGAGGTGGGGCGATAGATATTAAAGAGGGATTGGGGACAACAGCAGGTAACTGCTTCGGTATTACAGGAGTTAAGGCGGGTTTAGTTGGTGTTATTTTTGGAAGTTTAGCAATTTGATTTTTAGGACTATTAGGTTTCAGTGGTTTATTTGGCTTAATTGGCTTAATTGGTTTGGAAATAGCTTGTGGGACTTTTGCTAACCTTGACTCATTATGTTTCTTAACAGAAGGTCTTTGAGTTGAAGAAGATGTTTTATTTGAAGGACTTATTTTCCTGACTGATGTATTACTGGAAATAGTATTAGGTTTACGAGGATTATCTGTGTTTGTACTGGGTCTCGTATTATTCCCGGGTAAAAGGCCTATTCTTGTGACCCCTTTGGGTGTGATGTTAGCAGGGCTAACAGCACTTTTTGTCTTAGTTGATGATTTCAATGCAGTCTGATTATCGGGCGATCGCTTGGGCTTAGGTAAACTAGGTAAAGTCGGAACAGGTTTTGGGGTGGAACTAGTATTTTTAACAGTGGGAACAGATAAACCTGATAATTGAGCAAAAGGGTCTACCCTTCCTTTTGCTGTGGCATTAGTCCTTTCTATTGGATTAGTCGGTTGAATTAAACCTGGTGCAGCAGGTAAGACAGCAACTGTTTGCTGTTGTTGGTTCTGCTTTTGTGCTACCACAGGATTATTGAAAGTTTCTGTCTTTGATGGATTAATTTGTGCTGATGACGTGCTGGGGGTGTTAGGGAAAGCACTAGGAGTAGGCTTACTAGCCCCTTGCTCTTCGGAATTACACCCTGTCATTGCCAACAGTAAAAAAGCTGCAACTACTATCTTAAATTTTCTGCCCATTAGCTGTACTCAAAAGCCATAGGAAAGTACGCGGTTTGAATCTAACCTTTATGCAAAAGCTTTCAAGGGTAAGACCTATCCCGTTATAACCTAAGTTTTCCCAATTCAAAGGCTATTAATAACATTGAATTATGAATGATTCATTGACAATGATGAATGACTTGAAGGCAATAGATTTTAAGGATTTAATCCATGATGTCTAGTGCGCTTTGAAATTTCATCATTCGTTTTCATTCTCCCTCTGAAGCCCCCATTAAGTTCTTCAGTAAATCCAATCCTTTTTTGACTTGACGAGATACCGTTACAACACTGATACCGAGATGCTCTGCTACTTGTTTTTGAGTCAAATCTTGTAGAAAAACACACTCAAGTACTTGGCGGGTACGTTCTTCAAGTTGGTGTAAAGCTTGTTGTAAACGGATTTGGTCTTCTTGAGCTAGTTGAAAGCTGCGATAACGAGGGTCGGGTACCAGTTCACCTAAACTTGTAGCTCCTTCCTCTCCATCCTGGACGGGAACATCTAAACTCAAGGGGGCGCGATTAGTCCAAGCCAACTTAATTTCTTGCCATTCCTCTAAAGAAATAGAAAGGGCTTGAGCTAATTCTGTGTCTGTAGGTTGGCGATTGTACTTAACCCGTAACAACCTAGAAACTCCTATAGCTTGTTGTTGGATAGCCAACCAGCGCCGAGGAATTCTGACAGTTACTCCTTTATCACGAAGATAGTGCTGAATTTCACCACGAATATATGGAATAGCAAAGGAACTAAAGGCATGACCTTTAGATATTTCAAACCTTTCAATTGCTCGAATCAATCCTAAACAGCCAACTTGGAGTAAATCCTCGTAGCTTTCTTGACATTGATTTATCCAATAGTGAGCTTCTTTTCTTACTAACCCAAAATTCAGTTTAACAAGTCGATTACGAATCAATGGTGAAGGAGATTTTTGGTACTCTCGTAAGAGTTGCCAAATTTCATGCTTTAGTTCGTTAGTGGTGGCTGTGGTAGGCATAGCACCGAGTTGATTGAGTCAAATTACAGGCAGGCGAATACTCGCCTTTAAACCAAGCAGCGCTTGCGTTTAAAAACACATCGCTTTGAGGAGTGACTGACGACTTTCTTCCTATTGATAAAAAGTATTGTTATAAAAACATCTACCAGGAATGAGTTTGCAATCCGGCTTAATTTAAAAAGCGATTAGGCTAATGTTGTTTTTGTAGTTAAATTTGTTATCCACTATAGGCTTTTAACCTACATACTAATAATGTATAAAAAGTGGTACTGAAAATTAAACGGGGATTGTACCTAATTTTTGACTTTTTCTGTAAATTTAGGGTTTAGAGCTAAGCCGAAATCATAAAGCGATTGAATCATTTTTGACTATAATTACATAAGAGAAAATACTTAGTTACAGTCATTAGTTAATAAAATTTTTACAATAATCTGTGAAAATCGGAAAATTTATAAATATTTACAATTGATGTAGATAGAACCTGAGTTGGATATAATCTGGAAGCCTTAATTTACGGTAGCAATTCAGAGGCTAAAATCTTTATTCTTTCGTTGAGAATCCTCTTACATCAAAATTAAGTAGATAGAAAAAACAAAGAAACCAGGTAATTCTTACGAAACCTGGTTTCTAAAATGCTTAAGTTGAAGTTATGGAAAATTACCTATAGAGATTTGGTATTGGCGATTATAAATTAGGTTATTGCTGTGCTTTAGCTTTTTGCCCAACTTCTGACTCTCCAGTGCCTACTCTCTACTCTTCAAAACAAATTACGCCTTATTTAAGCCTTATTTTCTACTCTTGCATAGAAAATACCGCGAACTTTTACATCTTTGGGTTCGGAGGAACCTAAATCAGTATCAGAGGGCTGTAAACTCTCAAAAGTACCAGCAATTTCACCACTAGCACTATCTACTTTGGCTACAGAAAGAGAAATATCGCCCTTTAGGACTTCAACGTTTTTGACGTTTGCGCGGCTATATTCACTGTCATCAGAACCAGCAGGCAAAGCCACTGCGCTATCATAACCACTAGTAGTACCACGACCTTTAGGGTCAAGGAAGGCAGCACCACGATAGGAAGGAACTCTATAAGAACCTTTGAAATCAGTGGAAGTGTTAATGCTAGTTAAATTTGGTTGAGTCTGAGCAACCAATCCTTTAACGGTAAATAGGAAAGGTACGCTTTCGCCACCAGCTAATTTAACAGTGATGGCTTGGAAATCAAAACCATCTTTTTCAGCGAATGTTAAGCTACCGTCTCCATTAACCTTTAAATCTCCCTGGATTTGGTCAAGGGAAGAAGTTTTACGGGTCAGTACTTTACCTGCAACGAATTCAGCTTCCTGACGTTTGTTAGCAGGCTCTTCTTTTACAAAGTAGTTGGTAGGTTCTAAGCAAAGTTCTTTAATCACGTAAGACGCTTTAGAATCAATGGGAATAGAACCACGGCTAGTTTCAGTTAGTTGGGGACACTTATTTGCTAAGCCGGTACCTCTAACCTGTTCGTAGGTTAGGATATCGTTACTTGCTACAGTCGGACCTTCACTACAAGCGGTTAAAAACCCTAAGCATACAGCCAAGAGTGCAACAATTAAAGCGCGAAACCTCATGGTCAACCTCAATCGCAAAAATTAATATGTTTGTTGTCAAACTGCAGTGCTAAACGTTTTTTAAACGTATCGCGTTTTGGGACGCAGTTGTACATTCTGGCGACATTAAGTGAAATTTAGTTGTGGGAGAAAATACACCTTCACATATAACGATACCAGTGCCCATCCGCGAAAAGCTTATACAAGCTAATGACAGAGCGCATTTCTCGCTTTGCGTGATGTATCTGTCGCCGCTACACACAACCTATTGTGTAATTGCTATTTCAGGCACATAATACGATTTTTTTAACATCAAAATCAAAGTACCCCAAATTTAGAGTTTGTCTAAAAGAGGTTTGCTATAGAACGATTGGTGGGTTAGTTCTCCTGTAAATTTGAGTAATCTTCATTTATTAACAGCAGGGTGGTATGAATAACGGTAAAAGTGTTGACTCTCAAATCCTACAAAGCAGATTACAAGCAATTACAACAGCTGCACAAGAGGCTGCAACATTTTGTCAAGGTGATGTTTTAGCTATTTTGGCTCTATTAAGGCAGTTAGAGCAGCTACATAGAGAAATTAGGGATGATATTTTTCAGAAACATTTGCCTGATAACCGTCAGGCTCTTTATGGATTGTTAAGAGATATTGAGACTGAAGGAGGCTGGCCTTATATTGAACGAATGCGAATACAACAATTTTTAACAAATATGGAAAACGAAGCTGTTGAGGTCAATGGTGAAAATACCTTAAAAAATGACAGCCCCCATGAATGGAGTTAGAATTTTAGATTTGCTATTTCGTCGAAATTAGAGGGTGAGTGCTGCAAAAAAACTCACAAAATTAATAAACTTAACAAAGGTAGCTTTTTCTCCAACTGTTGCTGAGGAATGCTGAGGAAAACTTTTCAAAACAGATGCTAGATTTTTTGCTTTGAGTTTTGAGTTTTGCTTTTGCATTTAGATTTCCTAAGCTGACGCGCATCTAAATTTAATATTTTGTAGCAAGCGAGTCCTTGTCGCAAAGGTTTTAGGCAAAAAATTAAGCGCCTAACAGCTTATCAAAAATAATACGGGAGGATGAGAACCCCTCTTTAGAAAGAGGGGATGAAATCCGACCAGAAGTGATATCTTTCCTTCTTTAGAAATACACCTATGCACTTCTTCTAACTTATATCTAACTTCTTCCTTCTTTGTAATACTGATATTGGTGAAAAAACGGAGAGTTTAATTTCTAATTGCGATACCTTCACATAGTGCGCGATCGCGCCCATCTATTTTGCTGTTGTATTTCAGATAATTATCAACCCAGCTACAACCGCGAACAAGTAGGTCGTCTAATTCTAGATTCCAAAGAATAATGCTATTGTCAGCATTTGATGACGTACTATCGCCACTACCAGATGCAAGTGTTTGACCATCTGGACTAAAACTCGCGCTTAATGCTGGAGAATTATGACCATTAAGGGTCTTAATTAATTTACCTTCACGACTCCATAGCTTGACAGTACTATCCCAACTGGCAGCGGCAAGAATTTCCCCGTTCGGACTAAAGTTAACCGCATTAACACTATCGCTATAACCTTTAAGTAAAGTTTTTAATAACTTTCCATCCCTAGTCCAGAGTCTAACTGTATTATCCTGACTGGCGGAAGCAATTAACTCATCCGTAGGGCTAAATGTAACACTTAATACCCAACTATCATGGGGAGGAAAAGTTTTAATTAATGTTCCATCACGGTGCCAAAGTTTTACTGTTTTATCATCGCTGGCAGAGGCTATCAATTGACCATCAGGGCTAAAACTAACACTATTTACCCTATCTTGATGACCATTTAAAGTTTTAACTAAAAACCCATCAACAGTCCAAATTTTTACTGTTTTATCTTTACTCGCAGAAGCTAATAATTGCCCGTCAGAACTAAAATTTACACTAACAACTCCATCAGTATGCCCTTCAAGTGTTTTAATGAGTTCTCCATTGCGCTGCCATAATTTAATTGTGTTGTCATAACTACTTGAAGCTAATATTTGACCGTTAGGATTAAAATTAACACTTGTAACCTTATCTTTATGTCCTTCAAGAGTTTTATACAGTTGTGTTTCTAATCCTTTATTGCTACGAGAACGTAACCAAAGCCGAATATTTTTATCCTTACTGGCAGATGCTAACATCTGACCATCAGGACTCCAAGCTACACTTTCAACTCTATCTTCATGCCCATTTAATTTTGGTAATTTAGGCGCATGTAAACTCCAAAGTCTAATAGTTTTATCATAACTACTCGTTGCCAAAACTTGATTATCTGGACTAAAAGATAAACTCACAACTGCATCACTGTGACCTTTAAAACTTTTAATTAAAGTACTATTTTTAAAGTTCCAAAGATTAATAGTATTATCATCGCTCGCAGAAGCTAAAGTTTCGCCATCATGACTAAAACCAACACACCAAATTGCACTAGTATGTCCTTCTAATTTTTTATAGAGGCGAAGGTTAATGGCATTACTATCATTATTTGATTCTAGTTGCCAAATTTTAACTACTTTATCTCTTCCCGCAGAGGCTAACATTTTACCATCATGACTAAAAGCTATAAATGTTACCCCTTTTTCATGAGCATTTAAACTAGTAACAAAACTTCCATCTCTTCTCCAGATTTTGATTGTTTTATCTTCTCCAGCAGAAACTATAAATTTACCATTTGGACTAAATGTTACCCAATTAACCCAGCCTTTATGTCCTCGTAAATTAGTTACTAGACTACCATCACTGTTCCAAAGTATTATAGTTTTGTCTTTAGCTGCAGAGGCTAAAAGCTGTCCGTCTGGACTAGAAGCTACACTAGCAATTAAATCTATATGCCCTTCTAAAGTTTTGAATGGAGTTGGGTCAAATAAACCTGTATCGGCATTGCGCTGCCAAATTTTTATAGTTTTGTCATAACTGGAAGATAAAATACGTTGACCATCTGGGCTAAAACTTACACTACTTACAGAATCATTATGACCTTTGAGAGTCTGAAGTAATTTTCCATCTGGTCTCCATATATTTATACTCTTATCTTTACTTGCTGATGCTAATAATTGACCATCTGGACTAAAACTTATACCCCAAACAATATCATTATGGCCTTCTAAACGATTTGCCTCAGTTATGTTGTATACAGCTTGTTGTAAAGCTGTTATAACTCGCATTTTTGTATCTGATTGAACATCATTTGTTGCTTTCATTTTTCGCCAAGCCCGTAGACTTTCTAATAGAGAATCAAATTCCTTATTAGATGCTAGTAAGGCTTCACTAGAAGCTGTAATAGCACTGATTTTCAAGTTGCTTTCACTACGCTCAGCACGGAGGCTTTGGCGTAGGGCATCTCTTTTTTGTAAATCAGCTTGCCACCAAAGAGTCGCAATTGTTGCAGCCATTGTTGCTAATGCTACTCCAGCAATTCTTGCCTCCCGCAGACGACGATGGAGGACAATATTAAGTTGTTCTTGACTTAAACGTTGTGCCACTTCTGCTTGATTTTTTTCGTAACGAGTTTTTTCTAATTCAGCTACTATTCCATAGCTGTTTTTTTGTCTAATTGGTTTTACTAAATAATCATGGACTAGCTGATAGCGATCGCCCGATTCTTCTCGCATCCTTAAAACCAAGCCAGAATCTACTAAAATATCTAAAATTAGTTCGCCAACTAGTTGCCAATTCCAAGGACTATCAAAATCACTACATACAGCTAGAGCAATATCGGCTTTTGTTTTAAGAGGTCGAGTACCCTTTTCATCTGTTAATTCAAAGAGTAATTTCCAGCTTAATTCTTCATTTTCTCTACCACAATCTTTGATGACTTCCTCTAACCAACGCTCTACAAGTTTTTCGGAACCTCCAGATTCTTGATATTGCTCGATTGTGGTCATTTTTTCACATTGCATTTGGGCGCCCACTATTTGTAATTCAATCGGGTGGACGGCATTTAAATCTCCAGCTAAATCCTCTACTAATTGGTTAATTAATTCTTCTGATAATTGGTACTGCGAACGCTGGGTCAGGCTTTGAATTACACTACGGGCATCTTGTGGGGTAAAATTTCCTAAATAATAGCGAATATCCTTATCTAAAATATTCTTATTAATTACTCCCAAATCATAGCTACCACCTATTTCTGACTTACTTAAACGTTCTAATTCTAGTAAATAATGTAAATAATCTTCCCTTAGAGAAAGCATTATTTTTAGGAATGGCAAATTTAAAGACTCGCTAAAAAATTTATAAAAGTCAACCTTATCACTAGTCTTACTAACAAAGAAAAACTCTTCAAATTGGTCAAATATTAAAACTACAGTATAGTTACGCTCTGTAAGTAAACGTAATTTCTCAATAATAATTTCTGGAGTAATTTCTAAAGCTAAACTTAACTCTGCTTGAGCTAAAAATTGATTTAAATTTCGTCCTAAGGCTGTAACCCAATCTGTATATACAGACAACACAATAGAACAAGGAATACGTTCGCCTATAGACTTTCCTTTTAAAGCTGGGACTAAACCTGCTTTGACAATTGAACTTTTACCTACACCACTAGGTCCGTGAATAATAGTTAATTTACAGTCAGCACGAGTTATTCTTTCTAATAAGCGATTAACATCCTGCTGCCTACCTGAAACAGATATTTCCTGGGCAACTTCTTCTATCAACGAAAGTGATTTATTCTGTTCAAGTGCTAAATTTATTTTATACCGTTGTGGTTGTAACTGACTGGCTCCAATAAAGGCGCGAAAACCATACTGATGCTCAATTTGTATTTGTTCTTGTTTTAATCTATAAGCTTCCATATAATCGCGCTGCTCAAAAAAGTAGAGCGAACGCAACTCTTCTAAAATAGATACATATAAAGCCGGGTCATACTGTAACTCACATACTACCCTTGCCCATTCTAAATTATTAATAGCTTCTTCCCAGTTGCCTAAATGTCTTTGACAACGAGACTGTAATAAAAGATACCAGCTTTCCTGAAGGCGAGAAACACCAGTAGTCTTTTCGGAAATTGATAAGGCAATATTTACCAGTTCATAAGCTTGTAGCCAATTTAAGTCAGATACAGCAACAGCAGCCAAAAAACCATAATCTCTGGCAACAAGGGCTTCCATGCGATAGCTTTGATGCAAAAGTAATGCTTTTTTAGCAGTCTCTTCTAATTCTGTCCAAGCTTCCAAGCGATATAGAGTTTCATTAATGGGAAGAATAAATTTTGCAACTAAATCTTCTCTTTTTTGAAATTCTAGTACATTTAAGCATTTCTTAAACCATAGCAAAGCCTCTTGCCAATAATTACGACTTTGATTTAGGTGTAAATCAGCTTTGCGACGATAGCATAGCCCCATGTAAAGCATTACTATAGCCTGACGTTCCCCTTGTTGGCTTTTTTCCCAGAGTTGTAAACTATTTTGAAAATAAATAAATGCGCTATCTATTTTGTCAGATAAATAACAATCTCTCCCACAGACAAAATCTAAACTGGCAGCTAATTCATTTTGTAACTGGATTTTATGTATTCGAGACAAATCATTACGCGCTGATTCAATTTCTTTCTTTTCTTGAGAAGCGAAGTCTAAATTATTACCAGAACCAGATAATAGTTTGGAAGCACCAACCTCTAATATTTGACTAAATAGAGATTCAGTACCCTG
>Ga0114939_10001084_pt1 | contig 22009 bp, 35 predicted proteins | sample AshMeaCrysSpring_FD_87196 | JGI IMG/M metagenome (GOLD analysis project Ga0114939, IMG submission 87196) | Groundwater microbial communities from Big Spring, Nevada to study Microbial Dark Matter (Phase II) - Ash Meadows Crystal Spring | ecosystem: Environmental > Aquatic > Deep subsurface >...
CGTTTTGATAGCTAAGAATATTCTGATAAGGTTTGGTCCGGTTTTGTGAGGCCATCTCCGGTGACGTGATGTCTTGTAAGGCAATCTAAGGTTAAATATATGATGGAAAATTTATGCGATTAAGATACCGAAAATAATGTAGATAAAGGTAGAAAACTGTATCTAATACTAACAAGGCGTAATTCTGTAATTGAAATCAAAATCAGGCTCATCTATATAAAATTTAGGTGAATGAGTAATGCTAAGGTATGGTGATGCGGTGTATGGCTAGGAATGGCGGGGAGAGGTTGGGTCAGGTTAGGTAATGTAAGGAAATAAGAAGATTCTATACGTTTTGCTAATAAGACGCCTGCTCTGTTGTCTCACTTGCTGACAATAATTAAATGAACTAGGAAGTGATAAAACGTGACAGAAAAGATTGAATTGGCTGATATTGGGACTGGAGAATCTCTAGGTTTCCTGAATATAACAGATTATACAAAGTGCGTCGTATGTGGAGGAATAGATTTTAATATCTATAAAATGGAAGCTAGATATTATGCTATATGTAATAAATGCCATAGTAGGTTTTTAGATACTGGAAATATCGTTACTGGAGGGAAACCAAAGTGGCAATACGGACTTGAAAAATATGAAAAATGTCGTAATGAATCAGTTTTTGACTTTTAATATTTACAGAAAACAAAGAATAGTAGTGAGAAAATGGGATATTGCAGAAATTGTGCAGCAACTACCGTTGGAGATTTAGAATTTTGTAGATGTTGCGCCTTTATCTATAAGACTTGGGAATACAAAGTTTATGAGTCTTGGGATAAGGGAACGGACAGAATGAAAAATGAATACGAAACTAGGATGCATCCGTATCAAGCAACGGTAAAATTTGCTAGGAGACTTAGATTAGGTGGAGAAATTAAGGAAGCTAAGGAAGTAGAAAAAACTGCCAAGGAAAAATATAATGAATATAATCCAAAAGATTTTTTAGATTAAGAACTTCGCATAATACGCATTAAGCGCAGTTCTGCTACTGATAGAAAAATGATCCCTAAAAATATCGCTTGCTCTATTTAAATATCGCAGTTATTCTGACTACGAAAAGTATATATACTTCGACGTCGTATATAATACTATAAATGAAGGTACGGTCGATGAATTTAAAATGAATTGAAAAACTGAGAGATGAAGTTGTGTGCCTACAGTATTTAGACATGGAAAATATAGGTTTTTCTTTTTTGGTAGAGAAAATAGTTTAATCCATATTCATGTCAAATCCGGAGATAAATATGCAAAGTTCTGGTTAGACCCTGTTGAACTTTCAGAATCAATTGGATATAACACAAAGGAATTGAAAGAAATCAGAAAATTAATATTAGAAAATTTAGATACTATAAAGGAGAAATGGTATGAGCACTTTACTACGTGATGCTAAAACCCAACCACATAGAGGTCAAGACGGAGATACTAAAACTTTGGTTATTAAAACTAGAGATTTAGTATCAGATATATGGTTTGACAATGATCATATATTCGTACGTCTGACAAATGGAGTAGAAATTAGTGTATTACTAAAATATTTTCCGAGACTAATGAATGCAAATCCAGATCAAAGAAATAGATGGGAACTAATCGGAAGAGGTATAGGCATCCGTTGGGAGGAAATAGATGAAGATATCTCTATAAAGACATTACTTAGATATAATGATCAATCTCATATGTGTCAGAAGTATCATGACAGAATTAATACAGAAAGATAGATATAAGATTCTAAAACTCAAGAAGGAGACATGATAATGGTAGATAACCACTCCGATATAGAGAGAAAGCAAGAAGAAATAATAGAATCTATCATAAGATTCTATGATGAAAAAGGAAGAATACCTAAAAGCAGTGAGTTTAACAAAAAGAATGGCTACCCGGGACGATATGCTGTAGAAAAATTATTTGGCAGCTGGAATGATGCTATAGAGGCGGCAGGATTTGACACCAATAGGATGAATGTTGCAGACCTTACAGACGAAGAATTGTTAGCATTTCTACCAAGATACGAGGAAGAATATGGCAGATTTCCAACATACCAAGATCTTCATAACCAAAAAGATTCTGGATATCCTAGTACTATATGTTATGTGGAGAGGTTTGGAAGCCTAGAAAATGCTAAGAGATTAATAGAACAAGATATTGACTCCAGAGTCAGAAAAGGCCTTGTAAAGACTAAGAGAGAAAAGGCTAGATTGGCAGAAATATTTGTGCTAGAACATTTTGTTGATGAAGGTGTCATAGATTTGTCGGGAGAAGACTTCAGAAACCCTGTCGACGGAATATGTCCTAAGAAATATATATATGATGCGAAAAGTTCTTCTTTTCGTGATAGATGTTATTGGCATTTTAATCTCGATAAAGAATATATGATTGATTTCTACTATCTACTGGCATTTAATGAAGACTACTCTGAATTGGTACACGTATGGAGAGTTCCATGGAATTTCACTGACAATAATAGTTTGTATGTAGGTACAAATGATATACTATGTATGAAAAAATATGAAATTACAGAAAAATTCAAAGATGCTTTTGGCAAATGGAAGAGATCGTTGATATAGATAATCCAATAGAAGAAAATTTAAGAACTGCGTAAAACACACATTAGGTACAGTTCTGCTGTTGATAGGAGAAAGAACTCTAAAACCGTCGTTTGCTCTATTTAAGTATCGTAGTTATTCTGGATACGAAAAGTATAAATACTTTGACGTCGTATATAGTACAGCCATAAATGTTTGACAAAAGAACGATTAGGTAGATAAAACTATCTAATATCATTGCTATTTTGGCTATGGCTAAATAAAAAAGGGTGTCATTATGGAAAACAGATTTACGACGTCTATACCTTTAGTCTCTGAAGATGAGATGCCTAATGTAGAGAAAAATATGACAGACAATAAAATATTAAGAAAGATTGAGATTGAGATGAAATTAAGAGGGTTCTCGACAAATACGATAGATGCGTATTTGTTGTACAATGGGAAATTCTTAGAATATATTAAAAAATCTCCAGAAGATGTAACAGAAGATGATATAAAAGAGTTTCTTGCTCATAAAATGGAAGATTCTGTGAGCAACGGATCATTGGCTCTCATAAAGGCTTCTCTAAAATTTTATTATTGCGAAGTTTTAGGAAAAAACTTCTCTTGGATAAAAACGCCAAGATCGAACAAGAGATTGCCAGTAGTATTAACGAAAAATGAGATAAAAGAACTACTAGACAGTACCGAAAATGAAAAACACAGACTACTGATAGAGTTACTATATTCTACTGGACTACGACTTAGCGAATGCATAAATTTAAAATATTCTGATTTAGACCTTAAAGAAAATATAGGATGGGTGAGAAAAGGAAAAGGGTCTAAAGACAGAATATTTATAATATCAGACAGATTTAAGAGAAATTTGCTTAAATATAAAGAGAAAAAAGGTGGAGAATATATATTTACGACAAACGGAAAGAGAATGTCTCCAAGAGGAATACAGCATGCGATCAAAGTATCTGTAGAAAAGGCTGGAATAGGCAAAGATGTTCATGTTCATACCTTGAGACATTCTTTTGCTACTCATCTCCTTGAAAATGGAGTAGATATAAGGAAAATACAAAGTCTTTTGGGACATTCAAATTTACAGACCACTCAGATTTACGTTCAGGTCTCAAGCGAAGAGATTAAGAAGATAAAGAGTCCATTAGATACAATTTAGGAGTATGAAAAAATTGAAAGATTTCAAGAAGATGATTATGCTTAATGATGAACATATGGTAAAAATTATTGTAGAAGGAGTAAATGACTGAAAATAAATGGAGTAGATTTATATCTGTCAGGTTGATAGAAGGAAAACCTAAGAAAGTAATCGTAGACATATGTGGAGATATAATAAATATAAACCCGATCAAGAAAGAACTATTAGGTCTTAAAAAAGAAGAAGATGTAAAGATATCTAGAGGTCATTGCAATTTATCAGGTGAAGAATTAAAAGAATATCTCTTAGAATTTCTGAGATATTTCTATTATAAGGAGGGAAGAATACCTAAGAAGACAGATTTTCAAAACAATCCAAAATATCCTAGCTCTGACATATATTATAGGGTATTTGGAAGTTGGAGTAACGCTATAAGAGAAGCAGGTTTAGCTCCATATTACAATATGACAGACGAAGAAGTGTTGAATTATTTAATCCAATTCTATGAAATTAATGGACGACCTCCGTCAGAAAATGATTTTAAATATGATCCAAGATATCCAAGTTTTGGAACTTATGTCAACAGATTTGGAAGTTGGCAAAGAGCTTTAAAATTAACCGGTTTAGATACAGATTCATTAGTGAAAAAAGGTATCATCGATACTGAAATACAAAAAGGTAGATTGGGTGAATTATTCATAAAAGATCATTACGATGAAATAGGTGCTATAGATTTATCTGGAATGAACTGTTTAAGTCATTATGACGGAATATGTCCAGATGGATATAGATATGATGTAAAATGTTCTCACCTGCGTAAAACGCACTGGGCCTTCCATATTAATAATAGTTATATCGAAGAAATCGAGTATTATTATCTAATCGCATTTAACGATGATTGGACAGATCTATTATATGCTTGGAGAATTCCATCAAGCGATTTTTTAAAAGACTTTGATAAAGGTTATATATATGTTGGTATTAATAGTAATTGGGAATATAACGTAGAAAATATGAATAAATATCTAATTACAAAAAAGGTTAGACCTATATTTGAAAAATGGCTAAATAACATAAAAAACCAAGATAATAGCAAAGAAGTTATAGTTAGAGAATCTAGAATTTTGCTTCAGAAATATGTTGAAACTAAAAAGCAGAAAATTGGATATGATAAAAGATATTATGACGGATATTTCTTAATAAAAGAAAATGTGGAGACCGTCGAGTAATGGTAAATTGGAGCGATGTCAAACCAGAGGATTTAGAATATGCTGAAAGAGCGTTCAATCATGGTATAAAGAAAGAAGAATATGAAGAAATGTTCCGACATCCAATTGATATAAAGGGATTTAAAGAAAAAGGAGAGATTCGATATAGATTAATCGGAAAATCTTATGGTAAATATATCTTGGCGATTGTTACATGGAATAAAGGTAAAGTCAAGATATTTAGTGGAAGAGAAGCATCTGAGAAATATAAGACCATGTATAAGAAGAGGTAATTATGACGAAAATGAAAGAATATAATATAGATGATGAAGACAAACTTTTGGAGGCAATAATGTTGGAGCCCGAGACTGATGAAGATTGGGATAAAGGATGGACACGTATAGTTCCTAAGAAGAGGTATAATATTAAAGAGATATTTAAATACGATATAATATTACCGATAAGGATGTCAATATTCCGATTTTGGAGGCGGGTATTCAACAATAGAAGGCATGCGAAGATTGTACATAAGTAGTCAGAATTCACTTGATTACTTCTGCTTATATTTAGGATGTTTGTAAGTCTTTCAAATAAAATTAGAAAAAATAAGGAGATACATCAATGCAAGATAAAATAATAAAATTTGTAGAGGATTTGAAAAATAGAAGAATGTCTCTAGACTCGTTAGATGAGGCATCCACCAGGCAAGCTGTAGTCGGGAAATTACTTCATTTATTGGGATGGGATATTTTTAACGTAGACGAAGTGGTACCAGAATATTCTGTAGGAGATACTAGAATAGATTATGCGCTAAAGACAGGAAAATATAACGATAAAGCGTTTATAGAGGTGAAGAGAATAAGAGAAGATCTAGAAAGACACCAAGAACAATTGCTCGGATATTGCTTCAAGGAAGGTGTCGGATTTGCCGTTCTGACTAATGGAATAATATGGTGGTTCTATCTACCTCTAAGACAATCAAGTTGGGAAGAGAGAAGATTCTATGCTATTGACATTGTCCAACAAGATTCAAAAGATGTTGCATCTAAATTCATCGAATTTCTATCTAAAGATAATATCATGAATGGAAATGCCATCAAAAGTGCAGAATCTATGTATAAGGGAAGACAAAAAGATACAATATTAGATGATGCATTACCAAAAGCATGGGACAAGATGATTGCAGAGGGCAACAATAAACTTATAGATCTGATAGGAGATGTTACAGAAAATTTGTGCGGGTTTAGACCGGACCCAGGAATGATAAAAAGATTTTTATCTGAACATGAGTATCATATGAAATCTGTCGGTGTGCTTATAGAAAAAAAAGATAGAGTCATAAAAAGTACAGATGTTCCAAAAGTTAATACTATAGATATTAAAGAAGATAAAGGTACTGACAAAGGACCTAAAAAAGAAAGATATGGGAAATATGCTCAAGCAATTTCTGGACATATAACTTGGATAAAAGAACGAATAGCTAATAGCCAAGATGGAATAGTTACAATAAAGGTCAAAGAACTGGCAAGAAAAATGGGTTCAGACTTTGAGAAGAAGAGTGATACATCGATATATTGGGCGTTAAAATATGTACTTTTTTACGAAGGAATAATTGTTGACATGGGAACTCATGATGATGGAGAAAAGATTTTAAAGATGAGGACAAAGGTCGCTGGAGATGAATTACCTCCGAGTCTCGCAAAGTTTGACAATGAATAACTACGTCTAAGATAAAAATAATTCTCTTTGAGACCTGTATATAATAAGAGGAAATATGTACAGCGAAAGAATAATGCGGCATAAACTAAAAAAAGTGAAAAAAGATTGGAAGAGCATTTTGATAAAAGAAATGAATATATATTAGATAAAATCTTTCAAGGAAATATAATTATATTAGGACCAGAAAATCTTATAAAATTATTAAAAGAAGAAAAGAATCTTAAAATAGAAATTATGAGATTTGAGGATAAATTCGCTGGATATATGTTTAAAGACGGCAAAGAATTTCACACATTATATTTTGCAGAAAAGGATGAAGACTTGAGACAATTTCTGATCGATACGTCTAGAATGCCTGATATTAACATAGATAAGATTGCAGGATTTACTATTTTTAATGATAAAGATACAAATAAATATGGAATATTGTCCTATGATCTTAAAGATGAAGAGTTTAATAGGCATAATGTAAAGAAGGCGATAGAGTATGTATTACCTAAAGTTGATGATATGTTCAACTCTACAGTAAGAGATTCTATGCAAAAATTTACTGAAAAGATGATGTTAGAAGAACTTATGAATATTACAACAAAAAATAAGAAAAAAAGCTAAATGATATACTTAAATAAACGCTGATATAGCAAAAATAGTAAAAATAATTCAACATACGATTATTGAACCAAAGCCTTCTTGTATATGAAATCGACAGCCTGATAAAAATGATAAGATCAAGAAAAAATTTATCAGATCTAACAAAACTGTATTCAGAAGAAGAGAAAAAAGGTAGAGAAAATCTAGCGATAGATTTAGGAATTACGCCTGAATTGATGAAGGCTATACTTAGCAAAAAAGAGGCTATTACCCCAGAACTTGCAGAAAAAATAGAAGAATTGTACGGTAAGAAAATAAATAATACCGGTGAAGGGCCTACTACAGACGATGAGATTAAAAGAATTGATAATTATGAAAAACTAGAATTTTTTGAAAAAACATTAGCGCCAAGAGATTTCAATGATAGAATATATGGGCTGCAAGATATTCCTAATATTCCTGGGCATGGAGAGCAAGTTGTAGTCATAGACTGTAGTGATGGGAAAGAATATCCTACACATATACAAACAAGTCAGCACCTAATTATAAAACCTATATGGGATAAATTCAAAATTGATCTTAGAAGAAAGCTTTATTAGATCGACCCAAAAAGGTGGATCAGTAGGATTTAATTTTCTTGTAAATATGATTGATGTCTATGAAGATTTTTTGTCAGAAATAACAAGAGAAGTTGTAAACGATGACTTTGGAAATTTTCTTACCTTGACACAAAAGGTAAGAAACCTTAGTAATATAGTTATTAGGCCTGATATGTTTTTAGAGAAAAAAGATACCCGTACTATTGATATTATAATTGATTTTAAGTATAAGATATTATAATTGATTTTAAGTATAAGATATTATAATTGATTTTAAGTATAAAAAAGAGGACAAAAACATAGATTATTACCAAGTTATAGCTTACGGTCTAGCAATACCTACCGCCAGAGCATGTTGTCTAATATTTCCAAAGTCTCAAAAGAGCATAAGAAAACGTGAGGTTCTAATACCTAGAGATGTTACGGACAAAAACTCAGATACGATCAACATATATGCTCGTCAAATTGATTTGCTCATGGAAGATACAAATTATACACTACAGTATGAAAATTATATTAAAAATATAAAGAGCCAAATTAAAGATGTAATTCATGATTGTATAGGAAAAGAAATAATTAAGCCTATAGAAGAGACGAAAGAATTGGCCAAGCCAATAGAAGAGGTTCGACCAACAGAAGAAGTAAAAATCAAAAATTGGACAGGTGTACCAATAAAAAGTTTCCAATTGCGATCGCTAGATACAAAAGAATGGGGAGAAGAATATTCTTGTCATTATTTTAATGAAATACTTCCTAAATTATGTAAAGTTTTGATTGATAGACATACAGATTTCGACGTCGAAAAACTGAATAATCACCTTGGCAAAACATGCTTTTTCTATGGGGACGGAAAAGGAACTAATAGTAAGCAGATCGAAGGTACTAATATTTTTGTAGAGACAAATTTTGATAACAACGGAAAAGTTGAATTATGTTACAGTATAATTAAATTATTCGGATATTCTAAGAATGATCTCAAGATTAATATATATAAAAATTTATGATTAGATCGTGCCAATATGATAACGAAAACTGCGTATAAGCTAAATTAGAGGCAGTTCTAATAATATTAACCTCAATCATACAACCAGCTAATAAAGTCGTCTTGGCAGCCAAAATGTCTGCAAACTTAAATCTATTAGATATATTATAATAAACAAGGGAAGGTGAAAATATGTAAGCGATATATAATACACAGGTAATAGCGAAGTTGAGAGCATGAAGAAAGAGATAAGAACTAAGTTGGTTAATTATTCACAATAATAATTATGGAGGAATTAAATATGGAAAAAATAGGTAAAAAAATTATTATAAAAGGAGAAATGTTGCATCATGTTGGTTTCAGACCTTATCTCTTATTAAAAGCTTTAAAATTAAGGGTTAAAAATTTTGAAGCTGAAAATATAGACGACGATGGTAAGCGGGTTGATGTTTTATTAATCGGAGATGCCAACCAAATATCTGATTTTGCCGATCTTATCAAAGCGAAAAAATTACCATTACCTGATACTACTAAGGTTATTGATGTACTAGAAGAAGAAATAGATATAACGAAAGCCTTAGACATCGCAGACATAAACGAATATCGAAAATGGCTCGGTGTTGAACAAAATAACAACATTGTACAGGAAGGATTGAAAATAGTTGATATATTAAAGAATGAAACTAACAACAATCTGGAACTTTTAAGGATAGAAACAAATGATAATTTTAAGAAAATGGATGAAAAATATGATGCAATATCTAAGGGGATGTTTGCTGTTGTTGAACGTCTCGAAAAGAGAGATGAAATGTTTGAAGCTAAAATGGAAAATACGGAGAAAAATATAGAATCCTTATTAAAGATCCTTACAGAGAAGAAGAGTTAATACAAAACAAAACCGCGTATTATCAATATTATATGCAGTTTCGTTTTTTTGACTTACCTGTGCGGTGTATCTTGGCATCCGCAGTTCAACTTTTCCCAGTTGATAAGGAAAGACTGGAGATGGAGATAAAAGTCGTTGGGTGATTAAATGAATGATATAAGTAAAGAAAAACGAAGAGAGAGATTGATAGAAGACTTTAGAAAAATAGCAAAACACGCAGGAAGAGATGAAAATGAGATGGTGGCTTTTGCTGAGAAAATACCAGACGAAACGCTAGATAGTCTTGAAGAAATGGGCTTTAGCAGTAATAAGGTTGTAGTGGACGGAGCGAATTCTAACTTGGAAACTAAAGAGATTGAAAATGAAATGACTGCGAGTAATGTTTTTAGTTTGAAGCGCAAGAGTTGAGATTCGATATATGTGAAGAAAAAATTAAAACAATGAATAATAGAGATGAATATTATCGGAATAAAAGACTGCGTATAAGTAATGATAACGACAGTTTTCTGTAATCCCTTTCGCACTCTCGTTATATGATTTGTTACGCGGTTCGTTACATAACTCACTGGACTGATTGGCAAAATCTTAAATGGAGAAAAGTTTTGATTCAATTAATAGATGAAAATGATGTTAGAAAGAGAAACACTCGAGAAATAAAGAGTGATATATACACTCCCAATGTCCAACTAATAGAGCCAGATGAGGTAATAGGTAAAGCACCTGAAATCAATATAAAAGAAAAGAAAATCGTCAAAGAAAATGCTTTAAAGAATAAAAAATATCATTTATTGAGATGGAAAATAAAAAGATTTCTAATACAAGAAAATATTATTAAAAAATGTATTAATTGGGAGACCATTTTAGACGTTTTTGATCCAGAAATTCTGAATAAAGATAATCTAACAGATATAGAGATAAAACAAATATTTAAATTATATAGCTGTAAATTAATTGAACATCATACTAAATATAAAGAAATTCATGGTATAGACGAATCTTTATGGATGACACCAAGCGAACATAGAAACTTACATAATCGTCTTAGGAGAGAAGGAAAGTGTGATATTCCTCCGAATGAATTAGCCAAAATTTCTTTGATGGCGAGTAAACGTTCTCAAAAAGGTGTACAAAGAAGAAAAGAATATATTGGAGAATGGCGCAAAACCGATAAAGGAGGAAAATATACTAGGTCACAAAATAGAAATTTTATCGCATTCTGGGAAACTTTAGCAAAAAATGCTAGAATGTACGAGACCATATATTATCATGATAATACTGGTCATTTAAATGTTTATTCAGGTTTCCAATATGGAAGAGGAAAAGGATTTCCAACTGTCCAGATTGATTAATAATATGAAAACTAGACGCCATTTTATGTTTTTATATAATGGTAACTATAAAAACTCCTAAGCTATGCCAACTTATCAAGAACTAAAAATATTGGCCGAAACTAGGCTTTTAGAGACGAAAGCTCTTTTCGATAAAGGATTATACGATGGTTCCAGATATCTTTCGGGATATGTTATAGAATTTGCATTAAAAGCGAATATATGTAAGATTCTCGATATGAATGAATATCCAGAATCCGGAGAAATTTCAAAGTGTTATAAGACCCATAATTACGATATATTGATCAAGTTGGCTGGTTTGGAAAAAAAAATTTGATGACGCAAAAAATTTAAATTTGGCACTTTTTAATAATTGGTCAAAATTGACAGATTGGAAAGAAGATTTTCGATACAAGCCTATAGGAACAAACAAAAAACAAGATACTCAGAATGTTATTAGCGCACTGGAAGATCCAAAGGATGGTATTTTCACATGGATAAAGATACATTGGTAAAAAAAATAATGTTGGTTATTGAAGAACTCGAGATAATGAAAGGTGAGTTTTCTCTAATAATGCTTATACCAACAGATCCTGCAAATATAATTGATAGCAAATTGACTTTATTAATTAGTGCCCAATGGTTAAATAAAATGAATCAGAAAGACGCATATGAATTAGTTGTCAATTGTTTAAGAAAATATTTGAATAATGCTGAGTTTCCTTATATGGCAAGGGTCACATTTATTAATAGTTCAGATAAATTTGTCAAAGCCATCAATTCGATACTTAAAGTAAAAAGAAGTGTTGTGAATTTAGAAAATGTTAATATATCTGGGGTACAAACTGACAGGACATATTTACTTGAATCCAAAAAAATCGATGATTTGAAAATGATGAGTAAAGAAGAAGCTATAAGCCATGTAGTATCATCTACAAACTACTGGAAAGGTGATACAATTGATAATTCATATTATCCGAACAATCTTGGTCTTGAGACAGCCTTCAGATGTGCCTTAGAACACGTAAAGAATAGTCATGGTGCAGAATTAAGCGAAGATGATATTAAGATAGCCAAAAGGCGTGTTGGCTTGGAGCATTAACAATGTCTAAGAAAAGAAGATTTAAACAAAGACAGAAAGAACAAGAATTTGAGATCTCATCTTTAAAACAGCAAGCAATACAAAATGATAGAATATTGTATATCGATGAAGACAGTATTACAGAGACTTTGGAAGCTACATTGGAGAAATGTGAAGAGCTGGGTCGAAATTTGACAGATGAAGAATTTAAGGAAATATTTGAAAAGAAAATGAAAATGAGGGTTGACTAAATGTATTTTCCTGGTACTAATTGTCAAATCCATCGAGTAGGAAATGGCCGTAATCGTAAGGAAATCAAATTGGATAACAAATTTAGAAATTGTATATCGTGCGGCTTTAGAAATAAAGTTGCGGCAGTCGTTGCCACTACCTATAATAAGATTCTCCATAACTATTGTGAAGATTGTTATTTTTTATATCGAGATCAATTCAAAGGAATAGAAAGATTCAAACTCAAGGTTGTAAAATCTAGACAAACCAAAATTAAGGAAAAGGAAATATCTTGAATTATTACATGATACTAAAAATGACAAGACTATATAAAGGAAAAATCATAAATGAATATAAATGCAAGATATGTAAAAAAGAATTTGAAGAAATAAACGATTTTATCGATCATGTTACTGAAGAAGGATGCATATTCTCACTTATTGAAGAAGATAAAGATAAATATATACCATTATAAGATATCAGAAATGGCGAAATATAAAATATGTGCAGCGATAGATGAAAATAATCCTTTTTGGATAGTTGTAGATAATGGCAGATTTATAAGGAATCCTACTAAAGAAGACTTAAAAGATGCAGAGTTTAAGGTTTATAGTGATGATAATATATGCCCAATATGTAGAGAAGAAAATATTATAACAGACAAGAGCATATTATATCCTGGAAACTCTTTTCATAATACAGATAAGGATGGAAAGAAAATAGATGAGTGGGTATGCAAGAAACACGGAGAAAGAAATTATAAAAGATATGATCCCAACAGTCTAGAAAATATAAAAAAATCAATGAGTGGTTGTAGGACTGGAAATATTAAAGACCATTCCAAAATACTTGGAGGAAATTGCGAAGAATTAACTAGTAGATTATTTGGAGCTAGAAGACTGAGCGTAGAATATGATAAATATAGTCAATTGCATTTTGATCACTTCCCTATTCCAAATGGAGTATCGATAGTCATTGGAGGAAAATTAGTAGACCTATCTGGAAAGATACCACAAACAAAAGGAAGACAATACAGTCCTGAATATAGATGGTGGATATTTTCAGATATGATCCAAGAATGTGACGTAATGATTTGTTACTGTATACGTGAAGATGGAGACTATATTGAAAGGATATATATATTCTCTAAGGACAAAATCCCTTCCGGGCATGTTGGAATATTTAAATATGATCCAAAAGGAAACCTATACAAAAATGATAGATATAAAGATAGTAGAGTGACAGATGAAAAGTTTTTAGAAAAGGCTAATAAGGCATGGAAAGAGATAATCGGTAGACATTAATATAAAAAATAATATAAAGATACAAAAATGGCATATAACAACTATTATGCGCGGTTTGAAACAAATCTCTCACAACAATTGAATCCCCACAACCACCATAAAAACTTCTCCGCTTAATATGAATAAAGGAGTTGGCGAATGATATGTTCGAATATAAAGTAATAAGAAGTAAAGAGATATGGATAAGATCTGACGATAATTCTTCTAGAATAGAAAAAATACAGAAATATTTGAATGATCTGGGAATAGAAGGATGGGAACTTATAGTTGTTGATAATAACATAGCGATTGTTAAACGGAAATTAAAAGATTAAAAATCGTCTAGATCAATTATGATAGAACAAACAGAATCCTATGTACCTAACAACTATTATGCGCGGTTCGATACGACACTATAAAATGAAAACTCGCATTAGGTGATAATAAAATGAAAATAGTTCCTGTAAGAGAAATACCATATGATTACGCTAAATTAGAAATCATTAGGTATATTCAAAATGCTGGAGATAGAAAGGTCTACGCATTTGAACTTGCCGAAGAATTAAGACTTGACTATGATTTGATAATCAAGATATTAAGCGAATATATTATGGAGACAGAAAAACCAAGTATAGAAGAGCTTGTAGAAGAAAACAATAGACTGAAATTAGAGTTGGCTGAAAGACTTAAAAAATTTAGATAAGAAATGTTATTTTTCCATTACACGTACTCATGTGAACAATGTTATAATGAATAAAAAAATGAAAAAGAAAGAGATATGAATAAAAAAATAACCGTAAACTTTTGTGACCCAGACATAGGAATATACATAACTAAAGAAATATTCAAACGAGAAGAATGGGTAGTTCCTTGCAATTGGTGCGGAGCAAAAGCCGGAGAACCTTGTTACGAAAGGGGAATTCCCTATGAAAACAAGGTACACGAGACAAGAAGGGAAGATTATTTGATCTCAATTTTAAGGTATGGTAGCGTGACGTGATGCGAGGTAGGGTTCTGTAGTACTTGGTTATATGAGGTTAGGTAAAGGTAAGGTAAGGAAATGATAAATAGAAGAAATAAAGGAATAATAGTATGATACATAAAAACATTTTGACAATAGGGTTGCTAATAGTCCCGGTACTAGGATTAGGCTGTATAGAAACGCCATTCAAAATCAGATATAGAAAAAGAAAGATATACAGCAAATCCGGTAATGACAACGACGATAGTCCCTATAGATACATATATAACGCCAGTAAATTCTCCTATACCTACAGTCGTGAGTAAGAATCTTGGATCAATAGATAATAAGACGATGATTAAGGGTGAGACTTGGAATGTAGGAGGAGGATGGACGCTGACCATTAATGCCATAGATCCAAAAACAGCCTCGAGGCAGGTATGGTTTACTCTTTATAAAGACGGAAGCATGGTAGATGATAAAGTTATGAATATGGGGGATACATATTCTTACAACATCTCTAATAGATACTTTAGTACAAAGGTAGATTCAATTCTTGCTGGAAATAAAACTGACTTGGTCAAATTTAAAGATATAACGTATCAAACTGATTAAAGACATCAACTAATAAACATGATAATTCTGTGGTACAGCACGGTTTTAATTATACAGAAAAGGAGGTATAAAAATTGTCATGGTTTAACGAAAAAACATCAAATGTAGCGAAGGCTTTTGTCGAACTGAGAAATTCAGTGTACAAAGAAGGAGCCCTCGACCAGAAAACAAAAGAACTAATATCTATAGCCACATCTGTACTTATGAGATGTGAGAAATGCACCGAAATTCACACAGAACGAGCAAAAAAGCATGGTGCTACAGATGATATGATAGCAGAAGCTATCACATGCGCAATGTTCGTGGCTGCAGGCTCCCAGTTGTCATGGAGCGATGTGTATGATAAAATTATGACAAAAAAGATGTAATAAAAACAAAAATATGAGTTATAAAGGAGGAAATATGTACGAAAAATTTATAGAACTATGGAAAAAATATTTTAACAACGCAGAACTTCCTATCACATTCTATTACACGAATGAGGAAGGACACGCAGAATTGGTCAAACCTGGCCAAGCAGATAGATGTATAATTGGAGCATTATCTAGTGTGAGACACGGAAAATCTTATAGTTTCGATACCAATTCCATTGGTTGTTTTGGCGGAAAATGGTGGGTTGGTTTTTCCGAAAAGATCGCGCCACGGCCAGATTTTGAATATTTCCTTTCATGTGGCATACCAGGAAAACTTGAAGGAGAACGTTATAAAAAATCTCCTGAGATTGTATTAGAGATTATGAAAAAAGTACCTGTTCTTAAAGCACCGGCTCGTTATATAGTATTCAAGAGATGGGACAAGCTAGAGGAATCAGATAATCCTGAAGTGGTAATCTTCTTTACTCAACCTGATGTTCTTTCAGGATTATTTACCCTTGCGAATTTTGATTGGACAGAACTAAATGGAGTAATAGCTCCTATGAGTTCAGGCTGTGGTTCCATTGTCCATCATCCTTATCTTGAGAAGGATGCGGAGAAACCAAGGGGAATTATTGGAATGTTTGATCCATCAGCAAGACCTTATGTCCATGAAAATGAATTGACATTTGCGATACCGATGAAGAGATTCTTAACCATGATTGATGACATGGAAGAGAGTTTCTTAATAGCCAATTCATGGAAGGATGTTCAACAAAGGATTCAATAAAGATTTGAAATTATTTCTTAAATAAAAAATAGAAAACTGTATATAACAGTTATTATGCGCGGTTCTGTAGCCCCGCCGCATGATCGCTACATGATCCGGCTTTAGATACTACCAGCTACGTTTATATATTTAAAACACCGCAAACTCTATTTTTATGTCGTAGTTATTCTGTAAACAGAAAGTATATATAGTTTGGCATCATATAAGTGTGTATAGCAGATGTACTGTTTATGAAAGATTAAATTCTGTTGATAACCATCCAAGTAATAGTGAGGTGCAGATATGAAAAAATTAATTAGGACAGGTATGATCATTTATGGAGATGTACAGAAAGGTGATTATAGAGGAAGGGTAATAAAGATAGCTAAGAAGATGGGAGCGGACTTGAATGGCATTGGTAGTATAACTGGAGTTATACAGAATCTCAAAGACGAGCATATGGTCAAAATTATAGTAGAAGGAGAGAGAAGTGATATAGATTGGTTCGAAGAGAAGATAAAGATACAAAATTATCTGATCAACGTAATTCGTGTTGAGAGGAATAGAGAGAAAGATATAGAAATCAATGAAGATGAACGGGAATATGAAGGTTTTAACAAAATTATTGGAGAGGGAGAAACAGACGAGAGACTTGATAGAGCAGCAGAATTAATTAAGGAATTAGCAGAGAATATAGGAAATGGATTTAGGCATGTTGTTGATGAGATGGAAAAAGGATTCAAAGAACAAAGAGAATATAGTACAAAATTAGATGTGTATATATCAGAGCAAAAAGAGATCAACTTTGAGTTAAAAGAAATTGTAAAAAAGTTGACTGAAAGGTAGGAAAAAGATAATAAAGTTCAGGACATATCCGTATTGTTAGAAGAATTAATTTTAAGATTCTTGTGAGTCTTTTTAATGAAATGACAACGTAATTCAGATATGAACAACATAATTCAGATAGAAATTATGGGAGATCAATAAAATCGCCTAACTGGAAATTAGACAATGTTGAATGAGACTTCATGGAAGCTAAACAGATGCTGTACGATAATTTGTCGGCACACACACTATGCAACGTATTAATAGCATTTCAGAATTAAATCTTGTATGTCCTAATTATATCGTAACGTATTCGGATAGCTAATAAGCATTATTTGGCTTTGCATCACGTTCGATAATAAAATATGCCAATCATTTGGTTAGTCTATGATATATGATATTATGAAAATAGAAAAAAGTCTAGTATGGTATATGGGACAACTGTAGCAACTCATATAATCAAGGTAAGAGGAACTTTTGATAGAAATATATGGAATGAAGAAAAACTCAAGAAGTTGAAAAATAATTTATGATATGGATAACTCTTTTCATATACATCTCGAGTTGCTCAAAATTGATGGGAATGATAGAAATGACAGAGATGACGAAAAATGCGAATGATAAGGAGTTTGGCTAAATGTTATCAATAGTACCTGTAGAAGATGTCATCATCAAAGATGGTAATAGGTCTCTACAATACAGATATTTAGAAAAAGAAAAGACTGCAAAATTTGTGGTAGTCGATAATGATAAAAATATAATAGACGAAAATCCGACAGATGAAGAAATAGAAGAATTAAGTCTAGAAAATTTGATACAAGAAGATCTTGGACAAATGCCAATAAAAAAATTTCCTGGCGTAGAGAAAGTTAAGAAAGGAAAGTGGAAAGGATTATACAGGATCAGAGGTTGTGTATGGGACGTGAATGAAGATTATCCTGATTTATTTATGGTGAGTATAAGAGATGATAATAATCCCTTGTTGATGGACCCATATGGTATGGGTGTTGACGACATCATAATATACCTCGTTAGAGGAATTAGAGGAGATGTTAAAAGCGTAAGAGACCTTTGTAAAATGATGTATATCACCGTTTATGGCTATCCTAACGAAGAAGAATCAATAATAACAGAAAGAATTTGGAAAGAAAGACATAAAAATGATTACGTCTTCGATGCGGAATGGGTAGAATGTAACGAAAAGAAAATTGTAACCAATTGGGAAGATTTGGAAGATATAGACAGAAAAGGAATATCTATTGATAGATGTATTGCTGATGAGGTTGACGAATTAAATAACAAATATAATATACGAACAACCGGATCATGCTGCGGTCATAAGGCTAGTAAAGGCGATATATCAGTCAAAAAAGAATATAAGGGCCAAATGCTTGATCTAGGATATATAAGGTGCAATGGAGATAATATATTAGATATAAATCAATCTGTTGTTTCATTTATACCAAAAAGCAAATGTGTATGCGAAGGAGAGTATATATTTCGTAAGGACAAGATAATCGAATGGCCAAATAAGGATAAAATAGAAAAGAGCATGGAAAATAGAGTTAGGACTTGTTACGGATGTGGAGAAAGAAGGAAAATTGTTGGTGTGCTCACAACCTTCTTTTATCAAGTTCTTGAAAACTATTGCGAATATTGTTATGTTTTTGTCAAAGATGATTTTGAGGAAATTGCTGCTCGTCCATTTAGCGGTTATAAATGGTTAAAATCAAAAGATGCTGATATTATCGAAGCCCAAGATAGTGATGCTAATAGAAATTTAGAAGAATTTTATGAAGATATGGGATGGAATAATGAAATTAAAGAAGGAGACGAAATGACAGAAAATAAACATGAACTAACACCAGAAAAAGACAAGATATTGAAAGATTGGATCTCCAAAAATGGAGACAAACTGAACGATGTGCTACAAGAAACGGATGACTTTCTATATGATAGTATAAATTCCAAAGATTGGTCGCCAGGCACTGATTTAGAATATGTACATGATGTCACATTATTTATATTAAACAAGGAACCAGAAAAAGAACACTGCGAGATTCATGAAACGGAGAATCCGAACATGGACTTCAGTAAAGACCAAATTGATGTAATGAGAGAAAAAATCCCAAAAATCTGTAAAGAGGCGACAAACTGGATCTTAAGAGAAATAGATGATTTGCCGCTGAGCGACGAACAAAAGGACGATATCCTACTGCGTGTAATAAAAGCAATAGAAACGTATTGTGAAGAGAAGGTGAAAGATGCTCAAAATGAGAGATACTTCTATTGAGGAAATATATGAATATACTTTTTGTTTGATGTAATTCCGTATATACCGAATTAGAAATTTTTATCGTATTTCCAATGACACTAAGACAGAGAAATAAGAAGATATATAAAAGTTTAAAAAATAAGAAAAAGATATTTAGATTAAAAATCTCTGATACAGGATATGCGCCAAATATGGATTATTTGGAATATTATAGACTACAAAAATACGAAGGTTCCAATGAAATAGATTCCAAATATTTTTCAACTAAGTCATTTATTGTATATGAAAAAAGTGACGGAAATATTTTTGTCATTTTAGACGAAGAAGAAAATGGGCAAACATTATTTTGCGATCATCTCCATAAAAATGAATTAAATATGTTTATGGAGTCTATCAAGGATAAGAACAAAGATTATTATAACAATTATAACGAAATTTATGAGGAAGGTTTTGATATATGTTATGATGAAGATATCGACGTATGTTTTGAATTGGTAGAAATATTCGATGAATATGAAGTACCGATCAGTTTTGATAATGGAATATGGTTTTCAATTTTCATCACAGATGAAAACGACACCATATATTATGACTACAGAGATGAACTTATAGATGCAATTAAGAATGAATTTGGGTTTCGTACTGAACATCCAGATATAAAAAAAGGAGTCCAAAAGACTATGTCCAATTGGTAGTAAGAATGAACATAATATCAGACAGAAAAGATACAGACGAAATAATACCTATATGGAAAGATACATATCTCCAAGGTTACATTACTATTTCGTTTAATGATATTGTAAAAAAATTAGGGAAGCCTATTACCAATGTTCATTGGAAGATCACGGCACGATGGTGTGGGACAAAAATTATTGATGATGGAAATAACAAAATTAAATCTATCGTATATACTATATATGACTATAAGGACCAAGATAGAGAACGTAATGTTAGACCGTGGCAATTCTATATGTGGCACATTGGAGGACACGGTAAGAGAGCTCTTGATGTTGTTAGAGAACTATTTCCAGATGCGAAGATATTATCTGAAGAAGAATATGATGATATGATAATGAGAAATACTAAAAATCGTTGTTATGGATGTAATGAGGAATTTTTCCTAATAGATTTAGAACGTATGGAATATGGAAAGGGGCGTTCAGCTCTTTATTGTAAAAATTGTGTTAGTAGACTAAAGGAGAATAAAATATGAAGGAGATAATTGCAGAAAGAGTGGAACGTGACGAAGACGACATACCTGATGCTATTGTGATAGGCATTGAAAGAAACGATGAAGATGGATATGAAAAAATATGGATGGATCCCGATGGCGCAATAGATTTTGCAAACAATATTATGAGATTAGCACACATTTCTATTTATAGATTTAATAGAAAAATGAAAAGTAGGAAAATTAAAAGGATAAGAAAGAGTTCTGATATTAAAATAATTAGAAGGAAATAAATGAAATTCGTCATCATAGATTATGGACTTGGCAATCTTCGCAGTATCGAAAAAGCGCTTCATCATGTAGGGGCAAATGTTGAAATATCAAACAATCCCTCAATTATTGATCGGGCAGATGCCCTTGTACTTCCAGGTGTTGGAGCTTTTCGTGACGCAATGATGCATTTTACAGCCCTTGAAAAAGTTATCAAAGATGCTATAGACGAAGGTAAACATCTTCTTGGAATATGTCTCGGCATGCAGATGCTTTTATCTGAAAGCGAAGAGGGAGGATTGCATAAAGGTATTGACATAATTCCCGGAAGAGTAGTGCGTTTTTCATCTTCAGAACTTAAAGTTCCCCATATTGGATGGAATTCGCTTGTTATCAAAAGAAGCATTCCTATATTGAAAGACATAAAGAATGGATCACTCGTATATTTCGTTCATTCATATCATGCACGTACCGACGATATGTACAATGCTGCATCTTGTGATTATGGAATTGAATTTCCAGCAATTATCACTAATGATACGGGAAATGTAATAGGGACGCAGTTTCATCCTGAAAAGAGTGGAATTATAGGGTTGAGAATGCTTAAAAACTTTGCGAAGAGCGTGATATGATTTTGACTTATATTTAAGGTATTGTTTGGTAGTGCGACGGTAATGTATTGTGAGGTAAAGCGGCGGTAATGCGAAGTTTTGCACGGCGACATAAGGAAAGGTAAGGATTAAATAATTACTAACAAGGGAACCAAATAATATAGCTAAATAATATAGTAATTGAAATTGACCAAAGAAGTCAATTACAGGTTTATAAAGGAAAATATTATTTTTAAGCCACGGCAATATAATGTCATGTGAGGTTTGGTACTGCTGGGTAGTGTAACGTAAGGTATGGTTAAAGAAAACGATAGTTTTGGACCGATTCTTAAAGCGAGTCAAAATTCCTTTCGAAAATAAGACAATTATATATAATAAGGATAATCAAGCTAAGACAATATAATGTCATATGAGGTTTGACAAAGGCGAGGCGGTGTAAGGCGGTGTACGGTATGGCGTTGTGATGGGTGAGGCAAGGCAAGGTTTGTACGAATAAAAGGAGATAAAATGGTATTTAAATATAAGCGTTTA
>Ga0114939_10001085_pt1 | contig 22006 bp, 17 predicted proteins | sample AshMeaCrysSpring_FD_87196 | JGI IMG/M metagenome (GOLD analysis project Ga0114939, IMG submission 87196) | Groundwater microbial communities from Big Spring, Nevada to study Microbial Dark Matter (Phase II) - Ash Meadows Crystal Spring | ecosystem: Environmental > Aquatic > Deep subsurface >...
CGGGCTCGATCGCATGGTTCTCCCAACGACACGACCATCCGCGGCTGGCGGAGAGTCGCGCTGCGGGCGGTCGGGTCGTGTTTGTCCGTGACGGGGCCTTGGTGCTCAGTCAAGGAAGCTTTGAATTCACGCTGCTGGCGCTGGAACGGATCCCGATGACTTTAGGGGGGCGGATCCGTTTCCAGATTGAGAATGCGATGGCTGCTGCCGCCGCAACGTGGGCGCTGGGCGTCCCCGCCGAGGTGATTCGCGCCGGCCTGGAGTCATTCCTGCCTTCATTGGACAGCTGCCCGGCTCGCTTTAACTTGATCGAATGGCGCGGAGCCACATTGATCATCGATTACGGCCACAACCCCTCGGCTCTGCAAGGCGTGATCGACTCCTTGCCAAACTTCCCCCATCAGCGAAGACTGGCCGTGTATTCGACGGCTGGGGACCGTCGCGACTGCGACATGGTCCGGCAAGGCGAACAGTTGGGCGAGGGTTTCGATATCGTCTGTCTCTACGAAGGCGACTATGTTCGCGGCCGCGAGAAGGGCGATATTACTCGGCTGATCGAAGAGGGTGTGAAACGGGGCACCCGCGCGAAGGAGATCCACTCTTTTGCCAGTTGGAACGCCGCGACGGACTACATCCTCGCGCATGCGACTGCCGGCGATGTGGTCCTGGTGCAGGCAGACAGCGTCGAGGAGTCCCTCCCCTACCTGCGTGAACGACTGATCGCCTTGGCCAGTGCGCCGCGTTGATCGGTGTTCCTGCGGTCGGACTGCGGTCATCCAATTTTCGCTTGCAGCGTGGCGCTGTCGACAGCGATTCAGACTTCGTCCAGCCGCTGCGTGGCGTCACCGAATTGTTCAAGCCGAACGCCGGCTTTGTCCATCAGCGACAGGTAAAGCCGGCACATCTGGCGATTGGGCTCCTCGCGGTAACGAAGCACTCGTCCCGTCTCGACCTGCCCGCCTCCTCGACCGAGCACCACAACCGGCAACTGGTCGTTGTTGTGGTTGCCCGTCATCATGCTCGAACAGAACATCAGCAAGGAATTGTCGAGCAAACTGCGCTCCCCTTCCTGGATTGCATCCAGTCTTGCCGCAATATAGGCCAGCTGCTCGACAAAGAACTGGTTGACCTTCAGCCAGTCGGCTGTGTCGGAATGAGACAGCAGATGGTGAATCATGTAGTCGACGCCCAGGTGCGGGAATCGCAGCGAGGAATGGTCGTTGTTCAACTTGAGCGTCGAGACACGGGTCGTGTCGGTCTGAAATCCGAGTACCAGGATGTCGCACATCAGCCGCATGTGCTCCACGATATCCTGGGGAATGCCATCGGCTGGACGCGGGATGTTCGGTTGCTGCAGGCTTGGACGCCATCCTTGGATTTCTCCCCGCTTGCCTGCCTGCTCGATCCTGCGCTCGACGTCGCGCACGGAGTCCAGATACTCATCGAGCTTCCGTTGATCGGATGCACTGATCGCTCGACGCAGGTCCTCCGCATCATGTAGTACCGCATCTAGTACGCTGCGATCACCTCGCTGCACGTCGTCCTTGAACAGTCTGTCAAATGCCAGTGCGGGATAGAGTTCCAGTGGCGTTGGCGCGGTGGGTGAACTCCAGGAAATGTGTGAGCTGTAGAGCATCGAATAGTTCTTGTGGACGGATGGGTTGGCTGCTTCACAACCCAGCACGAGGCTTGGGACCTTTGTCGTGCGTCCGTAGGTTTGGGCCAGGACCTGATCGAAACTCGTGCCCGAACGGATTTCGCCTCCGGCTGCCAGCGGTGCACCGGAAAGCAGGTTTCCTGTCTGTGAACTGTGAATGTTCCCCTTCGTGGCCTGTTCGTTGTACAGGCCCTCGATGAACAACATGCGGTCGCGAAACGATCGCAATGGATCCAGGACTGCTCCCAGTTCCATTTCAGTCCCGGTACCGCGCGCCCACCACTCGCGACTGTGAAAGCCATTGCCGGCGAACAAGACGGCATAGCGGATCGGCGCCTCACTTGAACGATCTGATGTGCCCGAAGCCTCATCTCCCCAGACCGAACGCGACTCGAGCCATGGCAGGGCCATGGATACGCCGATACCGCGGAGGAACGTGCGACGTGAATGCCGATCATTGAACATGGGGCTAACTCCTTCCGCAAGCGCGGTGAGTGTCAGCGGTCTGCCAAGCCACCGACGTACCTTCCGTTCTGCAATCCCTAGGAGCCTTCGAGAGGCGATTCCTGTAAACCTCGTACTTCACGAAACTGTCGGCTCAAGACAATCGACTCGACGAGGACTGAAAATCGGTAGTCTGTCGCCTCCAGTTTCGCCTGGATCTCGTCCAGCAGCGGCTGGTCCGAAAGCAGTACCGATCGTCCCAATGCGTATCCCAGTAGCTTGCGAGTAAACTGCCGAAGAAACGCATCACGACGTTTCGACATCAGATATTCCCGCAGACCCTCCATTCCTTCCAGTTCGGTGCCGTCCGGCAGCCGAACGAAGGCGTTGATTGGCCGACCATTCAAGTCGTGTGTTCGGAAACGGCCAATCGCATCAAACTGTTCCAGAGCAAACCCAAACGGGTCAACCCTCGCATGGCACTTCGCACAGGCTGGGTCGCTACTGTGTCGTTCGGTCGCCTCGCGTTCGGTCAGTTCCGCGGGGACTGCATCCGCCAGCGGCGGGACATTTTTCGGCGGGCGCGGCAACTTCTCCCCTAACACCACCTCGCTCAGCCAGTTGCCACGCAGGATCGGACTGGTGCGCGACGCGCCGGAATGTTTTGACAAGACAGAGGCCTGCGTCAAGATCCCGCCGCGCCCGTAACTCCGCACACCCGAGATTCGCGTCCAAGCATCTCCTTCAACTCCAGGAATCCCATAAAACTCGGCAAGTGACTGGTTCAGCCACGTGTAGTCCGCATCCAGCATCTGGAGCAGCGACCGGTCATTTGCGAATAGGTCGGAGAAAAACAGGACCGTCTCTTCTTGCATGGCACCCCTCAGACCGGCAAATGTCGGGAAGTGCCGCTCGCTCTTTTCGTTAGTATGCTCGAATCCATAAAGGTGCAGCCATTGAAGCGCAAACTCGGATGCCAGGCGTCGCAGCTTGGGGTCTTGGAGCATCCGGTGCACTTGTTGACTCAGCACTTGTGGATCGTGCAATCGCTTCTGATGAGCAAGTGTGAGCAGTTCCGCATCGGGTGTCGAAGACCATAGAAAGTAACTAAGACGCGAAGCGAGCTCATGATCGGTGACTGAGGCAGATTCTTCCGTTGAGGGCGAACGTTCGGCGCGATAAAGAAATGCGGGTGACACCAGAGTGCGTGTCAGAAGCATTCGTGTGGCATCCACGTGGGATAAACCGTCCGCGCGCAGTTCCGTGTACAGGGATTCCAAATCGGCGCGTTCCGCAGCGGACAATGGACGTCGATAGGCGCGTTCGGCAAAGGCAATGACCGCCTGTCGCTGGTCCGGCTCGGCATCGACAAGCTGTTGTCTGAACCGGTTGGCCGATTCCGTGATTGGCTGCCGCATGATTTCCAGGGCTTCTACCAGGTCCGGACGGTCCTGGGTCGCAAACTGAACGATCTGTTCATAGGCAGTCACGCGGGCAATCGGCTCTTCACTCACGAACCGCAATTCTTCCCACAACCGATCCAGTTCAATCTTCTCCTCGTCAGTAAGCATCAGCCGCTGCAGCGGTTCGTCCTCCCGATGAAAAAGTGTCAGCGTGATGACTTCATCGACGGGCACAATCTGGCTATAGCAAAGTGCCGGCGGGAACAGGCCGCGGAACTCGTCCAGTTCGCTCTCCCACCGCCGGTTCTGGTCGCTGCCCTCCGAAACAAGGATCGGAAGAGTCGGCGACAATCCGGTCAGTTGCAAAGGCTCCAGGCTTGCCGCAACCTGCACGCAACCTTCTTTGCCATGATTTGGCGCCAGCACTGCATCGACGACGAACTGGGAATCCGCCAGCAAATCGGCCCCAACTTCAAAGTGCAACGTGGCCGGCGCCTGAACACAAATGTCCCCCGCATCCAGCGTTCCAAGCTGTGGATAAAACCCGAACTGTGAGATGTTTCCGTCGGTCGATGGTTCGGTGTTGGCCGCAACCTCAGCTGCGTATGCCAAAGCAGCGCCCAGGAGCGGTCCGCGGAGCGATCGGAGCAGGCGGAGCAACTGTGCGTCGGGCGAGTCGCTGGGCGGTTCCGCAGCAGACCCGTTGAGCAACTGGTGAATTGCATCGGCGATCGCGAATCGTTGATCCAGTTCAGGCGTAAGTTGCCAGCGGGCCAACAGGGAGTCAACGGGAACAACGAATCCCGCCGATCGTTCCGCATCCGACACCGGGATGCTGGTGAAATGCCAGATGCCTTTTCGGCCAGCAAAGTCTGCATGAGGATTGCCAGATAGCAAATCGGCCGCAACATCGCGACTCAGTTTCCACGTGCCCGAATTGCTTGCAAGCTCCAGATCGACCGTCGTCAGGTCGCAAGAATGGTTCCCCTCGCGCGGTCCGATGACCAAGGCAATCCTCTCACCCGCGCGAATCGCAAGGGGAGCTTCCAGAGCAATCTGGACGGGGCGATCGCCAGCGGACGTGCCGCTGGACAAGACCTGTCGCGTTGAGCCACGTTGTAGCTCGATAGCCCAACTCACTCCATTGCCGCACTCTGGGTGGGCATGCTGAGCGAAGCCATTTACCTGGAACTGGTCTGAGCATGGTGCGATCCACGTCACCACCACCGCGCGATTGGGGGCCGGATGAACGCCGACAGAATGCGGAGGCATGTTGCCGGGAATCCGGACGTGTTGGTCGGATGAATTGGCAAGCACACTCAACGCATCGGCCCCGACCCATCCACGAATGAACGGGTAACCCGAAGCCCCCTCCAGTCGCTCAACGAGCGGCATGCCGATCGCTGAATCCGATCCTGAACCGATCCCCAACAAGGAAAACCAGGCGTTCAGCGCTTCCAGTGTCACCTGGTGCCTGGCCGCCAGAGTACCACGATCGTCGGGCTGCTCACCGCACTGCACTTCTGCCGCGGCTCGAAGGCAGCCTGCAGACTGTTCAAAGATGCTAGACCGTTGAGCGGCGACGGCTCGCGACACTCGTTCCACATCGCGGAGCAGGAGATCGGGCTGCCCGGGAATCTCAAACCGCGGTCTCTGCCAGATCACCCAGTCGGCCGCATTGCCGTCGCCCGCATCGGTTGCACTCAGGTAGATACTGATCGACCGGTCCGCAGAGGTCTCGGAAGTCGGCTGGCACTTCAGGCGAAATGTCTGCCGGTTGACCAAGGGGCTGATCGGTTCCTGCCATGCTTTCGGACCGGCAGCCAAGCCTATATGACCAATCGAATTGAACCTCCACAACTGCGCCTGCCAGGCTTCAATCCACTGTGCCAATGCTTTCGCATCGCCTGGACCCGCGTCGCGAAATGATTGACGCAGGATTGCCGACGGTGAGTCGAGCAGCGCTCTTTCGCCTCGATCGGATAAGTATTCCCAAAGCAAAAGCAAATATTTGGGGCTCAAGCCGCGCTGCCTTGCGATTCCATCGAGCAGTTGCGGCGGTGGAGCAACGGTGTCTCGTACCGAGAGCAGCGCCTCAAGATAGGGGTCCACGGACAATCGACCGCCTCGATTGGTGTCGAACTGGATCCCTTGCAGATTTACGGCAGATCCGCCGCTGCTGGATGAATAGCGACCATAGAGTGATCGAATCATCGCGAGATACTCATCCGTCCAGTCTCGTTGAGTCGTGAACGGTGAGAACCGGACTCCGGAGGGCAGCAGGACCAAGTGTTCGGCAACGCCCTTGGCTGCGTCGACGTACTTGGTAAGCAAGGAAGGAGACATGACAAGCGCACTGCCGACATTCGTAAATCCCTCGCCAGCGGCACTGTCCACGGGAAACTCGTGTGCTGGAGAGAGAGACTCCACGCCCGTCAGGTCGCGAAGGGTGTACGTGTATTCGGCATTGTTCAAGCGCCGCAACACGACGGGACCGGGATCTCCGGCACGGGCGTTGGCTTCCTTCTGCAAGAAGTCGCGGACCCACTGGTGCAATCTCAGGCGCAGCTGCTCGTCCATCGGCTTGGCATCTGGGGGCGGCATCTGGCCGGTCGCAAGCACCTCCTCGATCTTCTGCCAGACGTCTGACTGGCCACGGATCGCGTCCAGCGTGGCGAATCTATTGAAATCGATTTCCCCCTCCGACCGGTCCGGCCCGTGGCACTCATGACAATGCTTCTGCAGCAACGGCAAGACCTCATCCCGCAATCGCTTTGACAGGCGCTGGTCATCCTGCGGAGCAGTCTGTTGCGGTTCGTCTGCACAAACCGAATTTGCGGCTTTGTGGACGAAGCAAGCCAAAAGAAGGCAGCCCAGGATCGAGAACGCTCGGGGCAGTCGAGTACACATCGCTTCGTCCGCGGCGACGGAGTGACAGGATTCTATGAAGCAAGAAGTCTGACGGGTCACAATTGTTCGATATTCATCACATGACGGGTCCGAATGGTCCCGAACCGCAAGAACGGCTGATATGCCTTCTCTAACTCGGCTGCATTCTCTGATTCCACAAGCGCATATGCGAGGTGATCCTCGGTTGCGACCCATACATTCAGAATCGCGATATTGCCTTCGTAGCGGGTTGTGCCATGTTCCCAGACGTAACGCAGCGCTTCGTCGCGGTGCTGCGGGGAATACGTCAACTCAACCATGAACAGCATCTTGAACTCCCTTCCGTACGATGGCGCCGGCAGGCAAAACTCGACTGGAGCAGTGGGCAGCCGATGAAGACCAGTGCATGGATCGCGCGAACTGTCCGCTGCGCTCAGCGGACACTCGGACCGTTGCTGTCTTCCTGTAAGCGGCGGATTGGGCGGGAAGCGGTGGGTGGGCTGATGACAGCAGAACGCGGTTGGACGGTAAACCTGTCGGAGCATGTTGCCCGAACGGGTCCGCAGAAGACTATTCTAGCCTCCGGCCCGGGCCGAAAGGAAACAGCCTCGGCCATCCCCGAACCGGCGAAGCCGGGATGTATTGGAAAGCGAACCTGCCCGGCGGTTCACAGGATCTGGACCACGCCCGGCACGCAGCCGCGGGGGATCAGCTAGGCAAACCGAACTGCACCGCGGCTAACGCGGGATCGATCGGCGCCGAGCAGGCCGGCGACTTGCTCCTGTAATGCTTGAGTTAGCGTCGCCGAGCTGTATTTTCCTTCGGTGCCTGCCGAGAGAGTGATCGGCTCGCCGCAACGGACCTCGGCTCTCCGTCGGCCGCGAACCGTGGCCGTGGGTTTTCTGAGAAGGTCCTCTTCAAACTTGTCCAACGTCTCGGCAATCCTCTCCAGGCTGGGTCGCTCGGCCACGTAGTCCCCCGGATAGCTGAAAGCCTGAATCACCAGGAACAGCTCATCCAGGTCGGCCATCAGGCCCGTTCGCTGAGGTGAAGTTTCATCCAGGTTGGCCAGCTTCGTAATCAGCGCATGTCGGGCGGTTTTGACTCGCTCGGGAATCGAGCGGCCGACATTGGAGACCGCATATTTTCTTTCAATTCGGTCCAACAATGACTCCATGAGTCGACCGATTCGTTCGGGGATCGGTCCTGAACTGCAGTGACCTGTAAACTCAATTTCCTTCAGCGCCAGAATTCCCTCGGCCAACTGATAAATCCGGGTGACGAGCGTCAGTTCAGGGCGAGGAGGCCAATGTAACTCAAGTTCCAGGCGGTCCATGAGTGCCAGCAGCTCCTCGGTCGGATCCTCGGTGTAGTAGTAGCGGATGGCGCAAGGGATGCACGAAACCGGCCGTTCGCTCTTTCGTGCGGCCATCAAGGCGATGGCCGCGGGGCCATCTCGAAACGGCGTCAGTCGTTCATTGAGGTGATAGACTTCGCCTTCAGGGAAGATGACAAGCGGGAAAGGTTCGCGCTGCAGGATTTCCCGTGCTTGGCGGAGCGCGGCGACGTCGATACCTTCTCGGTCCACGCTGAATGCACCGTGGTGCTGTAAGAGGACTTGATGCAACCAGCCTCCTCGCGCAAAAACCTGCCACGCCATCATGGCGTACAGCGGCACGCCTAACTGATCTGCTGCTGCATAGATTGCGAATCCGTCCGCGTGACTGCTGTGATTGGGCGTGATCAGCACTCCATGACCTTGTGCCAGCGCGTGGCTCACATGCTGACCGCCAGAGAGGCAGACTTCATCGAGCCGCTGGCCAAACCGCTGCTGCAGTCGACGCAAAGGCCGCCAGACACGCAGCCACGTCGGGCTCAGGTGCGGAGACCACCATCGTGGAGGTTTCTCAAATGGTTGCCGATTCATGACAGGAAGTCTCGCGCGGCCTAGCCCCTCGACCTATGTAGCAGACTCGGCTCAATCAACAGGCCCGGGTGGGTTCTCCGGAGAAATCCCATGGGTCGTTCCCGGGCGCCGAGTACACAGGAACCAAGTTCTGTCGCACGCTATGTTCCGAATGAGATGTTTCGGATCTCGGTTGCTCGACCCAAGAGATCCCTGCTGCCGGGCGGGACCATGGGGCGATGGAAAAATTGGAACGCCTAGTTCGCATCCCAAGAATCGAGATTCAACGACTTGAGTAGCGCCTGGAACCGTGGATGTTTCCGCAAGCCGTCGTAACAAGGGTCAACTTTCAGCAGCACGGATGCGACCACACGATTCGCGATTGCCCGATCGAGCCAAAGTAACGCCTGATCCGGTTGATCGAGTGCTGCGTAAATACGGGCGACGGACAAAGACGCCTCGCGCCGGCCTTGATCGGCCTGTGACAACATGGCTTCGAGATACTTCAAGGCCTCCGTTCGTCTGCCGGCGCGCGCCAGAATCACACCGGTTGTCTCTTCAGCCATCAACTGAAACGGGCGTGCGTGTTGGACGGCGGCCATCGCCCGCTCAAACTCCCCTGTCTCCATCCAGAGTGCGCAGGACCAAAGGTTGACAACGGGATTATCGGGATCCAGCTCCAGCGCTTCGTCGAAGCCGCGCTGAGCTTCCTCAAACTTGCGGCAATATGTGGCGATCACCGCGGGCGTGGCGACAATCATCGGTGTTACTGGATCCAGCTCAACGGCGCAGGCAGCCTGCCGACTTGCCTCTTCGAAGCGACCTAACGGCAGAAGCAATGCCAGGGCATATGCCATCCGCACCGACGCAGCGTGCGGATCGGTTTCGATGGCACGCTGAAAATGCAACTCGGCTTGCTCCCACGCATGGTCGGCACAGGCAAGCACAAAGCCCATCACCTTATGGGCTTCGGCCAAAGATCCATCGAGCTGCAATGCGCGCTCTGAACATTGACGGGCCGACGCGAGGGCCAATGTTTGGTCAGCCAGTGCGTAGTTGGCGAGAAGAATAGCGCAATCTGCCTTGCCCGCGAGAGCTTCTGCATAGTTCGGGTCGAGAGCGAGTGCCTGATCGTAGAATTCGACGGCTCGACGCAGTGCGGCTGGCTCGCGCTTGTTCCAGTAAAAGCGGCCGCGCAAATACCGGCTGTACGCATCGATATCGGCGGTCTGTCGCTTGATCCGCGGCAGCTCACCCGATGTGACCAAACGCCCCTTGAGTTCCTCGACGATTGTTTGCGTGATGTCATCTTGTACCGCGAAGATATCCTCCAGGTCGCGATCGTATCGCTCCGACCAAAGGTGGTAGCCCGAAACGACGTCAACTAACTGGGCTGAGATCCGGATGCGATGACCTGCTTTTCGGACGCTGCCCTCCAGGATATAGCGGACGTTCAAGCGACTTCCGATCTCGCGAACATCGAGGTGCTGACCTTTGAACTGAAAGGCAGAAGATCGGGCGACGACGGAAAGTCCGTTGACACGCGTCAGCGCGTTGATCAAGTCCTCGGCAAGTCCTTCGCTGAAGTACTCGTTTTCGGGATCGGAAGTGAGGTTGGAAAAGGGAAGTACCGCGATCGACAGAGATTCCGCGAGGTTGGTCGCCGAGGGGGATTTCGGTCCCGTCGCGTGGGAAGCGCCGGTGAATGGTTCTTCGCGAACGGTTCCCAAAGCCCAGTTCCCCTTCGCGACAAGCGTTGGCTGGTCACTGCTGGCTCGGCAGGCGCGGAGCGCTGCGGCAGCCTCCGCTGCCGTCTGGAAACGCTCGCGAGGATCCTTTGCCAAGAGTTGCTCGATGACCGTCCTCAGCCCGGCCGGCACAGAGCCAGCCACGGCCGACATGGAAACGCGCTCTGCGTCGCATAGTCGGCGAAGTGTGTCGGCTGTCGAGCGGCCTTCGAACGGTGAGCGACCCGTCGCAAGCGCGTAGAGGACCGACCCCAAGCTGAACAGATCCGATCGATCATCCACCGTCTGTCCCTGAGCCTGCTCGGGGGACATATACGCCGGCGTTCCAGCGATCATCCCCGGTTGCGTCAGCTGAAGCTCATCGGCGATCAAAGCGAGTCCGAAGTCCGAAAGCTTGATCCGTTGATCGCTCGCCTTGATCAGCACATTGCTGGGTTTGATATCGCGATGGATCACGCCGTGCGAGTGAGCCGCCGCCAGGCCTTCGGCAATCTGGGAGCCGATCGCTGCGATCTCATGAGGCAAAAGCGTCCCTCGCTCGCTGAGCAAATGTTGCAGCGTCCGCCCGGCAACATATTCCATGACGAGGTAGGGATATCCATGCGCCTCGTCCACGGCGAAGATCGTGACCACCGCTTCATGGCTGATGGCCGCAGCGGCGCGCGCTTCCCGAAGAAATCGCTGCCGTGCCTGTCGGCTGACGGCGATCTGGGGGAGCAGAATCTTGACCGCGGCATGACGCTGGAGGACAGGGTCGCGGACCTGCAACACGGCACCCATCCCGCCGCGGCCGAGCAACCCAATGATTTCGTAGGGGCCCAGCCGAAGATCCTGGGTTGAGCGATGGGTCGATTGGGTCCATGGAAGCAACTCGGCGACAAGTTCGTGCACGTCCGCATCCTGCGAAAGCGACGCGGCCTTCGCTTGCTCCAGCGCCTGACGCAAGGCGGCACTTTGACGGTCCGAGTCACCTCGCTCCAGGTTGCTCAACGAACTTCCCAAGCAGGCAGCCGCCTGCCCGGTCAATATTTCGGCACGCCGCTGACAGTTTTCACAACCGCTGAGATGTTCCAGCGCGGCATCCGCTTCCCCTGGCGGAACTTCATCCGACAGCAGCTGCGCGAGGAATGAATCCGTCGGACAATTTCCATTCGGTTCCATGGAACAGTTCAATGGTCCTCAATCTGCAGCCTGGCACCGTTCGAGTTCCGCTCGGATTCGCGCCAGCACGCGACTCTTTGCAACGTAGACAGCTCCAACAGATATACCCAGCGCCTGCGCGACTTCTTTCACGTTTTTTCCCTCGACCGCAGTCTGCCAGAAGGCGTCCCATGTCGTGGGCGTGAAGGAGCTGCGTACCTGCCGGGCTGCCTCGAACAGCAAATGGCGTTCGTATTCGATATCCCAGGCCTGCGATTCCTCCTGGGACGCGGGAAATTGCTCTAGGAATTGCTGAAAGTTCGTGTCACCAGTGCCCTTGGCGTTGTGTCCGGCGGCAGTCTGCCAAGACCGAACTCGATTTCGAGCGATCGTAAACAGCCACCCGCGGAACGAGCCGCGACTTTTATCAAACTTGGCCTCGCTCATTGCCTGAGCCACGCGCCGGAGAACATCTTGAGTGACGTCAGCCGCGTCGGCATCCTGCAAGCCCTGGCGACGCGCGTACTGATAGACCACGGGCCCGTAGGCATTTACGAAACAACACCAAGCCTCGTGGTCCGTCGCTTCCTGAATTCGGACCAGCAGGCTGGCGCGGGTCAGTGGCCACTGCTCCACGTCAACACCCTGCATGGTGATTGAAGCACGCCGCACTGGCACCCATCGGCATGCCGCGTACAGACGCCCGTTCGAATGTCTTCCGATTCTAAACAATCCGGCCTTGCGACGCGAACGGCCCGCAAGAACTTCGGCCAAGACAGACGGTCAGCCGTCAGAACACCGCCGGAACAAGAAGTGTCGTCGAATTGTCCGGAAAGGCGGTACAGGTGGGCTCTCCATAAGGGGGTTCGCCGGCAGCCGCGGTTGATCCAGCTATTTCTTCGGGGGCGGCGCCTGATTGTAGTAGTCGTAGAACACGTTCTCGCGTTCCAACTTCAGTTGAAACCCGTTGGAGATCCGCGTCATGTAATGGTAGCGGGCCGTGTTGAGGAGGATGTAGAGCGCGCGTTCTTCCCCAAAACCCTCACGCAATGCCTCCATCTGTTCGGCCGTCACGTTCAATGGCGTGTCGGTGAACTGGATCGCAAACTCCAGCGCTCGCTGTTCGGGCAGCGAAAAGGATGACCAATCGTTGCTGCTCAGCACTCGGCTTCGCTCGGCGATCTCCTCTGCCGAAAGTCCCGCGACTTCCCAGTTCATTTCGCAGTGCCCCATGCAATAGGGGCACTTCATTCCGCGCGTGACCATCCAGAACAGGCTGTTGCCGAAGATGCGATCCCAATTGCGGCTGACTTCCGTCCCCGCGGTCCGCATGAAGTACTCATACGGGACAGCCAACTCCGGGGCGTAACCGAAAACGATCCGATACCAGATGATATCGCTCGGTTTGGTCATCATTCCTGCTGGGAGGTCCTGTTCGAATTCAGACCACTCCGGAATCCGCAGTCGCGTGGGCTTGTTCCGCTGAGCTTCGATCCGCTTTTGCCATTCATCGTACGAAAACGCCACCCAGTTGGCTTCGTCAACGATTTGGTCGGTGCCTGTTTGCTTGGGCAAACCCGTTGGTGCCCCTGGCGGCGGAGGAGTCGTCTTCAGAACAAGCGCCGATTGAGGAAAGTCCACTTCGACCGGTGCCAGAGCACCCCCCTCCTCCACTGGGCTTCCCAAGCCGAATGTCAATCGGTGATGAAAGTTGGCATAGGCCATCAGCAACACCATCGAAGCGGTCGTGCGTTCACCGTACGCCGAGACGAGCGCCGCGAATTGCTCGTCCGAAATGCCGTCTGAGTCCACGGTCATCGACCGAGCGAACGAAAGAGCTGCCCGTTGCGGATCCGTCCAGCCTGGGAAGGCCGGATCATTCAAACCGCTGAGTTGTGACTCCGTAGCGCCCGCTCGCTTCACGTCTTCGCGGGTGGATGCAATTGCGTAGTCGCCGCCGAGTTCTAAAGCGGCCACGTATCGCATGGCAGCGCGTTCCAACGGGGGAATGGGGCCTGCTGTCCGCTGAGCAAAATCCAACTCCAGCAGGGCAGCGGTCGTGCGGGGCAACTGGCGAGCGAGCATCCGGGCCCATGACGGCAATCGACTTCCCTGCCCTACGTCCGCGGCCGGTAACAGCTTCCACGCATCTTCATCTGAAAGCGGCGCTGGCCAACCCATCGAAGTCCGAGGAGAGCTGACCTGCCCTGACTCCCCTGCCATGGTCCAGTTACTCCCCATCGCCCAACCGCCCAGCAGCAAGAGAAACACCGCGCGCATGATGAATCCCCGTCAAACCGCATCCACTCGAAACAGCCGCCAGACTCTTCGGGAACCGTCGACGCGGGCTAGGATGCCGGCCGGTTGAGATCCCTTGGGTCCACGGGACATCAGGCCAGGCACGCGACGCCGTTCCCCCTGGTGCCAAAGATCGAACAGCATTGGCCCAGGCAGTCCGACCATACTGCACCATTGTACCGTGCCCGGCAAATCGCTGTGATGGACCAATCGCTGTCCGCTCGGAGAAGCGGACCTGAGTCAGCGATCCCGGCAGTCCCGTCCCCAAGTCATTCCAGGTGATTGAGCCATCATGACCGTCGATGAACTTGCTCCAGTGCTGCAACTGGCGATTGGTCCAGTGATCGTGATCTCGGGTGTGGGGATGATATTGCTGTTCATGACCAATCGCTTCGCACGCGTGATCGATCGTTCGCGTGAATTGTCCGCTCAGCTGGAAACGCAGGATGCGGTGGTTATGGAAAAAACGCGGAAGCAACTCCGTATCCTGCTCTCCAGGGCTCGTATCATTCGTGCGGCCGTGACCTGCGGGGCATTGAGCATCCTGCTTGCTGCCATCCTGGTTGTGAGCCTGTTCTTGGGACTGCTGTTCGAGTTGGCGATTGCGCGGATCGTAGCACTGCTGTTCATCGCCTGCATGGTGATGTTGATCGCAGCGATTGTACTGTTCATCGCGGAGGTGAATGCGTCTTTGCGTGCACTGTGGCTCGAGGTGCCAGAACAGGTGAGGCGGACGTGATCACTCGTTTTCGGTGACTGTTCCAGTAATCAAGCGTGCGTGGCGATCGCGGGTGAGGAATGTCCAGGCTCATTGGAACGTCACGATCATTCGATTGCGAAACTGGATGATCTCGATCAAGTGGATCGATACCCAGATGAGCCACGCGAAGAATCCACTGAACTGTCGATGGCCTAACTGTGCGATGGCCGAGCACCGGCCAATGACCGCCATGCTGCCTCGATCGCGATACACAAACGTCGTCGGTGGCTGGCCGCCGCGGCACCGTTCCGAAATGACTCGGGCGACGAATTTCCCTTGTTGCATCGCGACCGGAGCCAAGCCCGGCAAAGGTCGCTCCGTGCCATTTTGATAACTGGCCATGTCGCCGATCACAAAGACCTCAGGTTGCTGAGGCAGACTGCAGTCTGGCTGAACTCGAATGCGACCAGTCCGATCTACCTCGGCGCTGCACTTGGCGGCCAGCGAACGGGGTCAAAGGAGAGCCTGCGACCCCCGCTGCCCAAATGACGGTCCGCGTCGGTTCAGACAACGTTTGATCACCGTGAGCCAGTGCGACGCAGTGAGGTTACACATCAACCAGACGCGTATCGGTTAGAAGTTCTACTTGGAGTCGCTTCAGGTCGTGCTTGGCCGCTTCAGTCAAATTCACTGGATACATTGCCACTGGCTTCGGTCCCGCATCTACGAGCAGGATCCGTGTCACCCGCGGGTCGATCGCTCGAAAATCATGCTTCAGCGCATGGTGCGCGACTTCCGACAAAGCCCCTGCCAGTTCCACGCCCGTCGGACCGGCGCCGACGATCACGAAAGTCAACCATTCCCGACGTCGCGAGCCGTCTGGTTCCCGCTCGGCACACTCGAATGCCGACAGGATCCGCTGACGGATCAAAGTCGCATCTTCAATCGTCTTCAGACCAGGCGCCAAGTCCGCCCATTGGTCATTCCCGAAATAACTGTGGGTGGCGCCGGCGGTAACGTTCAGCGAATCGTAGGGAATCCGAGCCTACTTCGTGATTACCACGCGCTGCTGCAGATCGAATCCGGTGACTTCCTCCATCAGGACCTGCGTGTTCTTCCGCCGTCGCAGAATGGAACGCAGCGGAGAGGCCATATTTGCCGGTGACAATTCACCGGTTGCCACCTGATACAAGGGGGGCTGGAACAAATGGAAGTTTCGGCGGTCGAGCAGCTTGACGTCGACGGTGCGGTCTGGCAGGTGCCGCGCTACCGCCAGGCCACCAAAGCCCCCCACGACGATCACCACGCGATGCAATGCAGGCATGGAGCCAATGCTTCAATACGACCAAGCAAACCCTGGCAGGCGATCGATTCTAGCGAATGGCCGGCTCGGCGGATTGTCGTCCGCGGATTCAGCACGCGCGGGGGCATTCATTTTGCCTCCGTCCAACATCAGCCTCTGCCCGTCAGACGGCCGTTGCGGAAAGTTGTTCCGCCGGACAAGATACTTGCTGTGTCAGGCGATAATTCCCGTATTGATTTGTTTGGTAGTCTGGTAACGAAAGCCATCCACTGGAGCGGATTTCATGATTCACGAAGTTAGTGGCGACATCCTGCTTTCGAAATCTACTGTCATCGCCCACGGCGTAGCGCCCAACGATCATTTTGATCATGGCCTGGCATTGGCACTCCGTGACCGATGGCCGGCGATGGCGAAAGATTTTCGGCACTACGCGCATCAGACGCATCCGAAACCGGGCGAAATTTGGATGTGGGGCGGGCCAGGTGGTGTGCGAATCTACAACCTGATGACTCAGGAAGGGGAGCACGGCCAAGGCACGAAGCCCGGACGTGCCTCGTTGAGCAATGTCAGTCATTGCCTGAAGCGTCTCCGCCACGAACTTGAAACGAGTGGCGCCAAGAGTCTTGCCATGCCGAGGCTGGCGACGGGCGTTGGTGGTTTGGACTGGAGCGAAGTCCGCAAGCTGGTGGAGCAGCACCTCGGCGATTTGAAGATCCCGATCTACGTCTACACGGCCTATCATCCAGGTCAACAGGCCAGCGAGCCCGATGTTTGACTCTCCAGTTGCGGATCTGCGGGCGCGCTGCGCAGTCCGCCGGTGAGGTTCCGCGGAGATCCGTCTGAGCGGTGTTGGTCCTTGAGGCAGCCCAACGCTCAGGGGGAAAACTGTGCACGCTGACGCGCGATGCTCATGCCACCAGAATGCTCATGGCATCGGAATATATGCGTACCCATCTTGCTGGCGGTTGATCAGTGCGATCATCGCCGCGTGCGCCAATTGAATGCCCGGACTCAGTTCCTCGGCAGGGATCTGCTTCGCGGCAAGCGCTTGACTGCAGACAAGAAATTCGACTCCCGCTTCCTGCAACTGGTTCAGCAAGTCGTGATTGGGATTTTGCTTGGAGTCGAACCGACTCGCGAATGCAGGGTCTGTCAGCAGACTGCCGATTGCTTCGCCATGGACGACCACGGTTACCTTCACGTCTTGGATTGTCAGCCCTGCGTTCCCATAAAGATTGAGCAGGCGGGCAACGCGGTCCAACCCTCGATTGACCTCATGGGCCAGCGTGGCGCTGGTCAAGTCAATCACCGCGCGAGTTCCGGCGCGCGGGGGTTCGACCGCCGCGGGGCGCGTGACCACTCCCCCGTAACTGAGGATTAGCGGAAAGCTGAGTTCAGAATGGAGTTTCTCCGCCGAACTGGTCGTTGCTGGCGGAGGCGCTGGCTGAGCACCCGGCTTCTGTGCTGGCAGCGGATGGTTTCGCTGGGCTTCCTCGAAACCGCGCGCCACGAAGCCGCTGACCGCGGCGGCATGCGCCTGGATCAGCGCAACCCCCCACGGATCCGATGAAGTCTCCACAACACGGGCGCCTCGATCGGTTCGCTGGACCTCCATCTTGATCAGCAAGTGGTTCTTGAAGATGGCGGCAAACAGGTCATCCCAGAACCGCAAGCCGCGCCCCTGGGTGACACGCGCATGCATCGCTTCTACATGCTCCTGGATCTTCGCTGCGACGGCCGGATTGTCGGACTCGGTGAGTGTTTCAACGCCGTTGGGCCGAGTCGAAACGGTGCGGCGAATCTCCGCGTGATGCTCTAGCAAGTAGTGAAAGACATCCTGATCGGCACGCACCGTGGGGTCAGGACCCCGGCCGCGGCCCTGGCCTCGTCCCCTTCCACGGCCCGCGGGTGTGCCGGCGAGGGGACCCTGGCCAGGGGATGTCGCCAAGCGAATACCGGCTTCCGGTGAGTCCGTGGATTGCTGGATCGAGCGATCTTCCTCCGTGGATCGCTCTTGCGCAATCGCCGGGCTCGTCGTCCAAAGGAAGGCCAGGCCCAGGACTGCGGAAAGGTAGAGCGTGCGTTGGGCTGACGCGAGAAGACCGTTTGCCTTCGAAGGCGCGCAAGAATGTCCGGGCGCTGTTGGCTCGGCGGAACGGATGGACCTGCTGCGTGTCATCATGATCTGCGGATCCTTGTGCCATGGAAAGAAATACGGGTAGTCGATTGAGCCGAGGGCCTGGCCCCTCAAGCCGCCACTCTCGTCGTGGACGCGATCTGGAGAGAGCGATCGATGCGCGTCGGATATAGGGTGTTCGACCACGGGCCGGTTGAAACTTGCCTTGGTAGCATCGGTCTGGCCCCTGGCCGTCCTGCATCCGGCGGGTTTCAAAATCGTCCCTTCAGCATGCCGTGCCAGTAAATTTGAGGCAGCAGGTAGCGCTTCAGCAACCACATGCTCCACCGCTCCTTGGATTGGTCCACCGGAAAGGTCTCGGTGGGTGTCTTGCTGTAGTCAAACTCCGCGAGAATCAGTGAGCCGATGCCGGTGGCCAGGGGGCACGAAGTGTAGCCCTCATACGAACCCGTTAGCGCTTTGCCTGTGATTGCATCGAGCAGATTCGTGACCACAGTCGGCGCTTGTTTGCGAATCGCAGCCCCCGTCTTGGAAGTCGGCAGGTTGCTGCAATCACCCAGGGCAAAGACATTGGCGAACCGCTTGTGCTGAAGGCTGTTCTTGTCGACATCGACCCAACCGGCTTCGTCGGCGAGCGGGCTTTGTGCGATGCACGTGGGCGGCCCCATGGGCGGCGTGACGTGAAGCAAGTCGTAATGCAGGATGGTTTCCTGGCCCGTATCGAGATGCTTGAAAACGGCCTCTCTGGCCGCGCTGCGGACTTCGATCAGCTCCTGCCGAAAACGACAATCGATCTGCCGACGTTGTACGACCCGTTCAAGTGCCGGGCGATAATGGTCAACGTGGTAGATGTTCGGTAGAGCGGAACAGAAGATGACGTTCGTACGATCACGGACGTTGGCCTCACGAAATCGATCGTCGGCCAGATACATGATCTTCTGCGGCGCGCCGCCGCACTTCACGGCTCCCGACGGATGGGTAAAGACGGCGTTACCACCGCGAAAATTGCGAATTGCCTCCCAGGTCGATTGCACCGTGGTATAGGAGTAGTTGCTGCAGACGCCATCCTTGCCGACTGCTTCCGGTAGCCCAATGACACGTTGCCAGTTCAACTGAATACCGGCGGCAACTACCAGCCAGTCGTAATGGATCGTACGGCCGTCTTGGGTCACCACGCAATTTCGGTCAGGTTGAAACTCCGTGGCGGTAGCTCGAATCCAGGTGGTCTTTCGCGGAATCAACGAAGATTCTTCGCGAACGGTCGATTCCCGGTCTGCCAGCCCCGCTCCACATAGGGTCCATAGGGGCTGGTAGTAATGCTTTTCGGAAGGTTCCAGGATCGCGATGTCCAGTTGCGTCGCGCGATGTCTGGTCAACTGAGCCGCCACGGTGATCCCTGCAGTGCCGCCCCCCACAATCAAGACCTGATGATGGATCGAGCCACTCATGCCGCCTCCTCCGTCAGTAGAGTCAAGTAGCCAGATTGCGGATGACAACGAAAACCGCGACCGAGCAGATCGCAACTGCAAAGACACGCTGCAGATGCGGGACCGACAGATGTCGACTGATTCGCTGGCCTATCGATAATCCAATGATCCCACCGCCAATGAACAGCCCAGTGATCTGCGGTGAAATCGATCGTCCCGACCACAGTTGGGAAGCAATGCCGGAGAGGCTCACCAGTGCAATCACCATCAGGGAAGTTCCGATTGCTCGATGAATCGACATCCCGCTGAAAAGCACGAGCGCGGGCACGATGACGAATCCACCGCCCACTCCGAACAGGCCTGACAACAATCCCGTCGCCAAGCCAAGAAGCAACAGCAGCACGGCACACCGACTGCTGAGCAACAGGGCTCCGCTCATGTCGCGTTCGCAGGACGTCTCGTCAGCCGATTGATTGGCGGAGAGATCGTGAGGAACGACGCTTGCCTGTCGCCACATTCGCACCGCGATCACAAGCATCAACCCGGCGAACATCAGCAGCAGCAGTCGTTCATGGATTCGTGAGGCTAGCCATGTCCCGACGGGGGCGCCCAGCATGCCGGCGACTGCAAACAGCAAGCCCGTGGTCAATTCAATCTGCCTGGTTCGCCAACGGCCGATGAAACCAATGAACGCGGTTGCTCCGACCGCGGCCAGGGATATGCCGGTCGCTTCCTTGGCCGGCACCCCTAGACCGTAGACAAGCAAGGGGACCGCGAAGATCGCGCCTCCCCCACCCGTCAGGCCCAGTGACAGGCCGACGGCGGCACCGAACAGCAGGCTCAAGACGATCGTCATGCCCGCACGAATCTTTTGTTGGCAGCTCCGCGAACCTGCTCTCTGGACATCCAGCAGGCAGGATTCGCGCGGCTGCGGGATCAGGTCACAGGCTGTCGCGGGCACCGGTCCAGTGACACGCGACTCCAGTCTCTGTCTCCTTGGCCAGTGGAGACCGCCGAACCGATCAGCCCTTGCACACAGGTGCGGTGCAGGATGCTGCGGCCGCTTCGGGAGTCTCGATCGGCAACCCAGAAGCGATCCAGGCTTTGATCCCTCCCACCAGGTCCGTCAACTGTTCGACGCCGGCGGCCGCCAACAGGCTGGCCGCAATCGCGGATCGATAGCCGCCTTCGCAATGCACGACCACTGGTCGATCGCGAGGCACTTCGGAAATCCTCTCGCGGAGATGTGTCAATGGAATGTTGTGGCTTCCGCGAACATGGGCCGCGGCGTGCTCACGAGCCGAACGCACGTCGACCACATAAGGAACGCCGACTTCCGATAGTTGTTCGGCCAGGGCCGGTGCCGTGATTCGATCGACCTTGCGAATCAGATCTGGAAACCGATCGAGCGCAGCCATTCCGTCTTGCAGATAGCCGACTGCATTATCAAAGCCAATCCGTCCCAGCCGCATCACCGCTTCTTTTTCTCCGCCAGGCTCGGCAATCACAACGATCGGCCGATCATGGCTCAACACCGTGCCGCACCACGTCGCGTACTTACCCTGCAGACCGATATTGATCGCGCCCGCCATGTGGGCACCCTCAAAATCGGGAGCTTCACGAACGTCCAGAACCTGTCCACCATCCCGCTGCAGTTTTTGAACCTCTTCCACGGAGAGCGCTTTCAGCGAAGCGCCTAGTGACTCCTCCAGATCCGTTCGCTCCTGGCGATTCTTGATCGCGTCGTAGACGAAGTAATCCGGAGCCTCCGGCTGATCGGCGGTCACCAGTTGTTTGAACTGTTCCAGTGTCATCGGCTGAAGCGCGTAGTTGAATTTCTTCTGCTCTCCGATCGTCGAGACTGTCTCCTTGCTCAAGTTCTTCCCGCACATGGAGCCGGCGCCGTGTGCCGGGTAAACCAAAGTGGCATCCGGGAGCTCGCGGAACCTGTGCAGGGAATGGAATAGCATTTCCGCCAGCTCGTCGGCTGTCACCCCAATGGATGCCAACAAATCGGGGCGACCAACATCGCCGATAAACAGTGTGTCGCCAGTCAGCACGGCGACCGGTTCCTCCGAACTCTTCGCGCGGTCGAACACCAGGATCGAAATCCCCTCAGGGGTGTGGCCGGGCGTCTCCATGAATTGCAGACGAACCTCCCCCATTTCAATCTGGTCGCCGTCCTTTACGGCGCGGAACTTAAACTCGGCTTGGGCTTTCGAGCCCATCACGATCTCGGCACCCGCGCGATTGCGCAGTTCGATGTGCCCCGCCAGGAAGTCGGCGTGGAAGTGAGTCAAGATGGCGTACTTGATCGAGTAACCTCCGGCCGCTGCGTCGGCGAGATACTGCTCGATGTCGCGCTGAGGGTCGACGACCGCAGCCAGCTTGGTCTGCGGATCCGCGATCAGGTAGGAGGCATGCGCCAGGCAACCTAGATAGTATTGTTTCAGAAGCATGGGAGAACCATCTTTCTACGGTTGTATCGAAGGATTGTGAGGGCCCTGACTGGCGCAGCTCCGCCGCATATTCGAGCAGATCATCCGCATCAAGCCGAGGCCCGATGTTCCCCAATAGGACTCTACATAGCCTAACCGCACAATTGCGGCTGAAGCTGCGCCAGCCAAAGCCCCCGACCCGATGAGCCGCTGCGCGCGGCTCTGACATCGCCGTGAGGCAGGTAAAAATCCACTGCCCCGTCAGGCAGCCTGCGATTCGTCTGCCAGCTGCTGAAGCGCGCCACGAAGACCGGCTTCGGGTACCACGCCTGCCGTCCGTCCGATTTCCTGCCCGGCCGCAAGTACGACCAGAGCCGGAATCGATTCGACGCGATACGTGTTGGCCAACTCGGGCTCCGCATCGACATTGACTTTCACGATCTTGACGCGGCCCTGAAATTCCCCGGCCAGTCGATCGAGTACGGGAGCCAGCATGCGGCACGGTCCACACCAGTC
>Ga0114939_10001087_pt1 | contig 21992 bp, 17 predicted proteins | sample AshMeaCrysSpring_FD_87196 | JGI IMG/M metagenome (GOLD analysis project Ga0114939, IMG submission 87196) | Groundwater microbial communities from Big Spring, Nevada to study Microbial Dark Matter (Phase II) - Ash Meadows Crystal Spring | ecosystem: Environmental > Aquatic > Deep subsurface >...
AGCAATGGCAGAAGAAACCAATCAACAACCCGCTGCTGCACCCAAAGCTGATAAACCGGCTGCTAAACCCAAGAAAGAAAAAGCTCCAGCGCTTGAAGATAAACCGTTTGAGGAGTTTATCCAGCAAGATTACATACCTGCTCTGCAAAAAGCACTGGAAGCTCAAGGTGCTAAAGACCTATCCTTGAATTTTGCCAAGCAAAAGGTTCCCATTAAGGGGTTTGAGGAAATTGGTGACTGCTGGCAAATCCTAGGCAGTTTGCAGAAAGGTCAGCGCCAGTTTAACCTGTATTTCCCTGATGAAGACATCCAAGGGAAAAAAGCATTTTCCTGCAATGAAGGTCCCAAACCCAGCACTCTAGAATCATTCTTAATAGATGAGCGTAAAATTACCCTCGATTTATTGGTATTTGGTATCACCCAGCGCTTGAACGGTCAAAAGTGGTTGGCTTTGAATTAGGGACTCTTGACTCTTGACTCTTGACTAGGGACTGGGGACTGGGTGCATAGATTCTTCCCTAATCCCTAATCCCTAATCCCTATAACTCATTGAAATAATAAGTGACGGCGCCGGATATGGGGTCGTTGTCAATTCTGACGTAGCCTGATTTAAGCATCTCCTTGAGGACAGCTTCTACTTCACTAAAGCTGGCTCCTGTTAGCATAACTCCTTGGGTGACGGTGAGTTTTCCACCCTTAGCTTCAGCGGCTTTCAGTAGCTGCATCATCAGTTTTTCTTGGGGTGAGTGGTAAACTTGGGATGCGATCGCTTGTTGGTTGTACGGTACACCCAAAGGAGATAAACCTTGTCTGGCTCGCAATTTGAGGTCGTGTTCTTCTACCATGCTGGGGACGAGGAACAAGTCCACGAATTGTCCTAAACCAAACATTCCCCAAGTCATACACCACAGCAGACCTGTGACAATTTTGCCGTTGTATAAACGGTGCAGTCCCCCTAAGCCTAACAACCAGACTGCCCAAAGAAGATAAGAATTACTGAGACGGTTGGGATTAATATTATTATTGCTTTGAGTCATGTTGCTTTCCACTGCCTGAGATTCGCCCTTGTTATGATTGATGGTTTTGCCCTAGAGTTTTGTTTCCTGTCAGCTTTGGCTGCGAGAAATTGCTGGTATACTCAACGGCACTGCAAATAATAGTTAGTTTGTCAATCCTACGATAACGAAATTTAGAATACCCTGCTCTTAATTTCCCTATTTCCCATTCCCCATTCCCTGTTCCCTGTTCCCTGTTCCCCGTTCCCCGTTCCCCTGTTCCTACTAGACAAAAACAACAATTTAGAGTAAAGATATTCCAGACATAATCGGAAAAAATTGACGGATTGTTGCAACTCTTAACGTTTTGACTATCTTTTGGACGCCAGAGGATTGGTAGACTGAAATTCATACACAAATGCCATATTCCCGTCTCTCAGTTTACAGAGACACAATTCCCGCCCCTACCGAGAGCCTGTCTCTTGGCTAACTGAGGCAATCAAACATAAAAAAACTGACAAGAGCAAGCAACACATGGTAGATTCCCTCAAAAAACCCGGCTTTGAAGAGATGCGACCGGGGGTAAAAGTTCCCTCCAAGGAAACCCTGCTAACTCCCCGGTTCTACACCACCGACTTTGATGAAATGGAGCGGATGGACATCTCGGTTAACGAAGCCGAGTTAAGAGCCATCCTGGAAGAGTTCCGCGCTGACTACAACCGCCATCACTTTGTGCGGGATGGGGAATTTGAACAATCCTGGGATCACATTGATGGGGAAACTCGTCGCCTGTTTGTGGAGTTTCTAGAGCGTTCTTGCACAGCGGAGTTTTCGGGCTTTTTGCTGTACAAAGAACTGGGACGCCGCTTAAAGGACAAAAGTCCCCTGCTGGCTGAGTGCTTTAACCTGATGTCGCGGGATGAAGCTAGACATGCTGGATTCTTGAATAAGGCAATGTCTGATTTCAATCTTCAGCTAGATTTGGGATTTTTGACCAAGAGCCGCAATTACACCTTCTTCAAGCCGAAGTTTATCTTCTACGCTACCTACCTGTCGGAGAAGATTGGTTACTGGCGTTATATCACCATTTACCGTCACCTAGAAGCGCACCCAGAAGACAGAATTTATCCGATTTTCCGCTGGTTTGAAAACTGGTGTCAGGATGAAAACCGCCACGGGGATTTCTTCGATGCAATTATGAAGTCCCAGCCCCAGATGTTAAATGACTGGAAGGCTAAGCTGTGGTGTCGGTTCTTCTTGTTGTCGGTGTTTGTGACTATGTTTCTCAACGATATCCAGCGCAAAGACTTCTATGCGTCGATTGGGTTGGATGCTCGTGAGTACGACATCTATGTGATTGAAAAAACTAATGAAACTGCGGGACGGGTGTTCCCCGTAATGCTGGATGTGAACAATCCGGAGTTTTATCAGCGGTTGGATGTGTGTGTCAAGAACAACGAAAAATTGACGGCGATCGCTAACTCCAATACTCCCAAATTCCTGCAGTTGTTCCAAAAGCTACCGCTATACATTTCCAATGGTTGGCAGTTCCTGCGGTTGTACTTGATGAAACCTATTGAGTCACCTGCGGCTGAGAGTACTGTCCACTAATTTGCAACGGTTTTGCGGTAGAGACACGCTAATCCCGTGTCTTGAGGGTGGTTCTGCTTCTGGCAGAGCCATTTTTTTTAACCGCCAAGGAAGCCAAGGAAGCCAAGAGTGAGAGAGAGAAAACAGAGGTTTTTTGTTTTTGGGTTTGGGTTAGGGGTTTGTTGGGTTTTGGGTATTTTACCTGGTTGGTGTAATGACGTGGATCTACCTCCAGAGGTAATTGAGAATAGTCCGGTGTTGCAGCGTTGGCGCCGTCAGGTTCCGAATGTGTTGCAGGAGATTGAGAATAAACCGAGTTTTCCGACTCGCTTGCGTGTGGGGTATTCTCAGTTTAGCTCAACGGCAGGGGTGAATCTGGGTGTGGAGGATGTGTTTATTGAGGGGACTCGGTTAACTATGAGTGGTGAGTATCAGAGGGCTTTTAATGGTCAATCGGAGCGTTATGGTGGAGATTTGCGTTATTATCTGCGTCCTTTAGGTAGTTATGTGAATGTTGCACCAGTGGTGGGTTATCGGCATTTGCAAACAAATCGCTACTCTACAGATGGGGTAAATTTGGGTGCGCGTCTATTATTGGTGTTGTCTCGTGGGGGTGGTGCAGATATCTCTTTGACTCAAAGTTGGGTTTCTCCAGGTACGGATGAAGAGGTGGGTTTGACGACACTTTCTTTGGGTTATGCTGTTACTCGTAGTTTGCGTGTATCTACGGTTATTCAAAAGCAGAATGCACCGCAGGATAAAGATAGTCGGGTGGGTGTGGTTTGGGAATGGATACCTTGAATTATAAGTAATTTGTAATTAGGAATTTTAGGGGCTTGACAGAAATACAATTCCTTCAATCAATAAGCTGTCTCTGTCTCAATCTTTGCAGTTTCAGTATTGTAATACATATCATCAACCACAAAAAACCAACTCCATAACCAGCAATTATATCTGTAGGCCAGTGAACACCTAAATACAGGCGACTGATGCCAATTGAACCGATTAAAATAACTGCTAAAACATAGATAATTGGGGAAAATTTAGGATAGTAAATAGCAAGTAGATACGCTAGAAAACCATACAATACTATTGAGCCAAGTGCATGACCGCTAGGGAAGCTGTAGGATGTTTCAACAATCAATTGCTTCCAAAGTTGTGGGCGTGGTTTTGAGAAAAATAACTTTAAACCTCTATTTAAAATGAATCCGCCCAGACAGGTTATTACAAATACCATCATTTCTAATCGATAACGCCGCCACCAAAGTGTTAATATAGTTATTCCGGCGACTAATACCACTATTTTGGGGTTGCCTAGTTGGGTTATAAATAACATTAAATTATCTAGAGTGGGATTGGCAAATTGATGTAACCATAACAAAAAAGTTTTATCAAATGCAAAAGCTTCTCGCTCTAAAACTTCTTCTGCCAGCTTCGCTACAATAAACAATATCAGCAGACAAGTTGCTAGCCCACCTATACCAAGGGTGGCAATTAAGGTAATTAAACGAGGATGTATATGATGCAACCAAAAGTGAGAAAGTTTTCTGACCATTGTTAATTATTTTTATGAAGGGTGATGAAGTGGTAAATTAATGGTGAAAGCAGGGGAAGAATTAGGGAAGATTGAGATTCCTCGAAAATGTTACTAATGTAGTAGCGGCTTAAATCCGGGTTTGACGCCGCAAATTATAGAATATAGTAGTCATCGCATCACAACCCTTAAAACGGAGATGAGGCTGTTTTGTAAACCTCGGATAAAATACATGTAACCCAAACTACCCTCCCTTTTGTATTCAGGTTCTTTTGGTCAACGCTGTGATGAACAGGCTTTTACAAAATATTCGTGCTGCGTTGTCAAAAGACAGGGGTTCCCGTGACACTTCTGCTAGCAATTGCTTGCGAACTCTACTCCTGACTAGTCTGGGGGTAACTGGGTTGGTGCTGGGAATGCGAGAAATCAAATGGTTGCAGCCTTTAGAGTTGAGTGCTTATGACCAAATGTTACGTCTGCGTCCCCCAGAAGCACCAGACCAGCGGATTTTGCTGGTGACGATTACGGAAGAGGATTTGCAGCGTCAACAAAAGTCAATCCTGCCGGATGAAACATACAATACTTTATTAGCAAAGCTGCAGTCCTATCAACCCCGTGTCATTGGCTTGAATGTTTTTCGTGATTTGCCAGAAGAACCAGGACACAGGGAGTTGCGATCGCGTCTGTTCAGCCAGGACAATATCATTACACTATGCAGACAGCACAGTCAAGGCTCAGCGGAAATTCCCCCACCACCGACTGTCCCCATAGAAAGGGTAGGTTTCAGCACTGTTCTACCTGATGAAGATAACGTTATCCGTCGCGGTTTAATATTTGGTTCCTCTCAGCCGGGAAAATGTACAACCCGGTATTCTTTTGCTACCCAACTCGCATTTCATTATTTGGCAAAAGAAAACTTGAAGGCGAAAATGATTGGCGAACAGGAACGAGACTTTCAATTAGGAGAAACAGTATTTTATACGCTGAAAACTGATTCAGCTAGCTATAAACACTTAGACGATCAAGGCTACCAAATCTTGCTAAATTACCGTGAACCAGGGAATTTCGCCCAAAAAGTCACGCTAACAGAGGTGCTGACAGATAAGCTAAACCCCGATTTGGTGAAAGACCGTTTGGTGATTATCGGTACTACTGCTCCCAGTGTTGATAAGGGCTTTTTGACACCCTATAGCGCTGGACATCTGGAACAGTTAAGAATGCCGGGTGTGTTAATTCAAGCACAAATCACTAGTCAGATTATTAGTGCAGTCCTGAATGGGCGACCATTAATTTGGTATTTCCCGGAATGGGGGGAAATGCTTTGGGTATGGGGTTGGTCGCTGGTAGGGGGTGTTTTGGCTTGGCAATTCCGGCATCCTTTAGGATTAATAGTAGTATTAAGCACTACATTAACTGGATTATTAGGTATTTGCGCGGGGATGTTTCTTAAAGCTGGGTGGATTCCCGTTGTTCCTCCGGCTATGAGTTTAGTAATTAGTAGCGTCACTGTCATAGCCTACTCTGGGTATCAAATGCAGCAGCAACAGCAAAAAATCATGCTGCAAGTACAACAACAGCAAGATACTATTGACCAGCTAAGCTTTTTATTAAAAGAAACTACAGGGATTCAAGACACCCATAGTCACTCTCAGAGTACAGAGGAGAGTAGCGAAAAGACAGAAGGGGATTCCCTTTTGGGAGGACGCTACAAAGTCCTTAAAGGGTTAAGTTCTGGGGGATTTGGATATACTTATTTAGCTGAAGATACTCAGCGTCCTGGTAATCCAGTATGTGTAGTTAAACACCTAATGCCAGCCCGTAGGGACACTAGATTTTTGTCAGTTGCTAGGAGATTATTTAATACTGAAGCGGAAATTTTAGCAGCTTTGGGAAATCACAATCAAATACCAGAACTGCTGGCTTATTTTGAAGAAAATAAAGAATTCTATTTAGTTCAAGAATTTATTGATGGACATCCCTTGAGTGATGAATTGTCTCATAAACCCCATGTAAAAAATGAAGGGAGTGTGATTGAGACTCTGCAAGGAGTTTTAGAAGTTTTGGCATTTGTCCACGAACATCGAGTAATTCATCGTGATATCAAACCTAGCAATATTATTAGAAGAAAGGCAGATAATCGTTTAGTGTTAATTGATTTTGGTGCAGTTAAATTGATGCAACCATCAAATTCAGAAGAAACGGAGTTAGCAACAGTAGCAATTGGTACGAGAGGATATTCACCACCAGAGCAAATGGCTGGTCATCCCCGCTTGTGTAGTGATATTTATGCTTTAGGGATGATTGGAATTCAAGCATTAACTGGAATACCGGCTCACGAATTAAAACCTGATACAAATACGGGGAATATAATCTGGCGAAAATGGGCGCAGGTTAGTGAAGATTTTGCGGTTATTTTAGATAAGATGGTACGCTATAACTTTTATGATAGATATCAAACTGCAGCGGAAGTTTTGCAGGATTTGCAGAATATAGTTAAAGATTAATATTTGTCAATACTTATTGTTAATCTATTTCTGCTGAGACACTAGAAAAATAAACCACAGATGAACACAGATAAACACAGATAAATCTGTGGTTCACTACTGAGGGAAATGCTATATTTATTTGATAAATGCTTTGTAATCTTCAATTTTGCTAGCCAAACGTAAACCGAGAAATTGACTTGCATCTTTTAAAGTTTCATAAATTACAATAGCTTCTTCTCGATATCGAATAATTTTATCTTGACTCCAATAATGTGGTGGTGCTTGGAGATTGCTAATTCTATCTGCTAACTTTACCATCCATACTTCTGGAGGTTGCTGTTTTATTCTGCTTAAACTATCTGACATTTGCAGATGTTTTAAAAGGGAATTATCTTTAGTCAAGGCCAGTACACCATTAGCTATTGCTTCTCCAAATTCTGTTTGAAGTTGTTCAAAAGTTGTATCAGTATCCTCGATGGTGTCATGTAAAATAGAACATTGAATAGCTAAGTTGCCATCATGTTCTGGCTCGGCATTTAAAGCAGCGATGATTTCCATACTGACAAAGCTTAAATGCATGATATAAGCTATTTCTGTACCTGGAAATTTTTGACATTGATGTGCTTGGGCAGCAAATTTATAGGCTTTAATATAACTTTCTTGTGACCAGTTATTTGGCATAAGTTGATATTTCCTCTACTGAGGTAGGGAACAAATCCAAAACTTGAAACTATAGGATTATTAACCTGCAAAATTTATCATTGGTGTCAATCTAAAATCCCAAATCGAAAATCCAAAATTTTATGACTTTAACCACCACTGACGGGAGGAATTAAAACGACTTCATCACCATCTTGCAGTGGGGTATCTGGTTCGACGAACGTCAAATTAACGCCAAAGCGGGTAACATCTCGCCATTGAGAAAGTTGTGGATGTTCGCTAATCATGCGATCGCGCACTGCGACGACTGGTGTATCTGGCGGAAATTCCAGCACCAGTTCGGGGACTCCATAGGCTTCTTGGTAAGCTGCGAATAGCTTAACGGTGACGGTGATGGTAGGTATTGTAGACATAGCGCTAGAGGAAATACTACTGTAAGGCTTGGTAAATCAGGCTTATAGACAGTTTTTTATTGATAACTTACCATCCTACTAACTCTAGCGCTATACTTGTGAGCGGGAAACACCCTTCGCGTGGAAGATAGGGGATGCTTCCATCACCAGCTACCACCAGCACCCCCACCGTCGCTTCCACCACCACCAAAGCTTCCACCACTATCACCACCACCGCTGTAGCTGCTGCCATAATCACTGCTGCTAGTGTAGCTACTGCTATCGCTAAAACTATCGCTGCGACTATATTCGACACCCTCACTTTGGATTTTTTTCGTCCGCTGTTTGTTATTAGCGCCGTGGGGGACATTATTTTGATTATGTAAGCGCGATCGCTTTGCGGCTGAAATCTTTCCTCGCTTGGCTTTGAAGGCTGCTACAGCAGTAGCTACAGCCAATCCAGCCCCACCTAGTAACCACCAGGGAATATTATTACCCTCTGTAGATTGCTCCACAATAGCAGGGGGTAGAGTAACCACTTTTTGTGGGTGGTTGGGAGTTATTGTTGTGGGTGTAGGTTGAGGTTTTTCTAGGGCGATAACCACAGCTTTTGTCCCAGCTATAGTACCACCATTAAAGTCACCTTGTTTGAATTTGGGGGTGATTTGAGTGTTAATAATATCGCTGACCTTAGCATTAGGTAAAATCCCTTGAAGACCGGAACCCGTTTCAATTTCTGTGCGGCGATAGCTTCGCTGCTGCCCTTCGGGCAGATCGCCTTGAGAAATTAAAAGCAATACCCCGTTATTTTTATCTACTTTACCGATTCCCCAGCGGTTAAACAGCTTGGTGGCAAATTCTTTCGGAGTTGAATTAGTAGTATTTGGTACTGTCACTACAGCAATTTCACTGCCATTTTTTGCTTCAAGTTGAGAAATTATCTGGTTAAGTTGAGTTTCGGTTGCGGGACTGAGCATTTCCGCCATATCTGTAACCCAACCACCATTCACTTCTCTGGGATTGGGTACTTGTTCCACGGTGACAGCCAGACTGCTAGAGGTCACACTCATCACAGCCAGACTTACTAATCCAGCCCAGATAGTATTTGAAGGGGTAATTCCTAATAATTTCATGCTTGATTTCCTGGGATAATTATTTGAGGTTAGATTGGGTTTTAAACAGCAGCTTACCATTGACAAACATCGCATTCATCGTGCTACCGTCTTCATTTTTCCATTCATAGAAAGCCTGTTCACCCTTAATGGGTGCATTTGGTAATCCAGGGATTTCAAAAGAAAAATCGGATGTAGTTTCGCCTGGTTTACCAACAATTTTTTCGACCTCAGCGCGAGTCATACCTGTCTTTACTTGGTCGTACTCTGCTTTTGTCACCGTGGGTTTAATCAGATTACAAGCGTTGAGAAATAAACCTAATGTGACTAGCAAGAAAACTTTATAGCTAGCTTGACGTAGGGAGATTTTTTTACTGATAATACTCTTCATAGTTTTTTAGCCTCTGGGTTGGTTGAGATGATGGTTTCGCACCCTAAAAAGGCTCTCTTTGAGCAATTGTTAAACCCCTTAGATAAAGATATCTACAAGATTTATAAGTGGATTTCCAGAAATTATCTGAAAACTTATGAGATAAATTTTTGCACTAGCGCTGTTTACACAAACTTTTTATATTCGGCGATCGCACGCTACGTATATTGAGCAGTCCAGCCATTGTCAGGCAGCGATCGCTCGCTGAAGGCTAAACTAGTATTATGGTAAAGTTCCGCTTGCTGAACATGCTCCCCAATTGCTCCTGGGGTGATGGTGAAAGCGGTAGGAGATTAAACCGGGTTGAGGTTACAGTTTTAGCTTGTCATCAGCAACTCAAGTCAAAAGGTCAGCTTTCGGTTCAGCTTCTGGCTCAGTTTTGGTAGCAGTGAAACTACCATTGGGTATAAAGGTGCGTCACAATCGAGTAAAGAATTGTGGTAACTGCTGATTATGGGAATCAGAGCATCTGCACGGGGACTAGAAATAGTTGATGGGGCCAGGAAAAAGAAAGGCTGGACGAAAACCATGACAGTGACTTGGTGGCAGAATGCTCTTACCACACAAGCAACCTTGAAGCGGTTTTGGCGCCGAGAAGCGATTCGGGAAGAGAATTTTATTAATATTTGTAAAGCTGTCGGGCTACACAACTGGCACCAAGTAGCAGATATCAGCGTTCTAGAGGAACCAGAAGCACCCCAGATGGCAATTATAGATTGGGGTGAAGCGCCGGATGTTTATGCGTTCTATGGACGCCAACAAGAGCAAGAAACCCTGAAAAACTGGATTACAACTGAAAATTGTCGTTTGGTGGCACTGTTGGGGATAGGAGGTATTGGTAAAACCGCCTTAGCAGCGACCTTAACAGACAGCTTTCCAGAGAAATTTCAGTATATCATTTGGCGTTCCCTACGCTATAATTCTGCCCCTGACAAAATCTTTGCTGATTTAATTCGGTTTCTGGAACAGCAAAATCCGGGTCATTATATTTCAGCACCCGACCAGGAAGGGGAAACTTCATCAGATAATTTAGAATCTTTGCTGTCGCAATTGATGGGTTATTTACACAAACAGCGTTGTTTGTTGGTATTAGATGGATTTGAAACCGTCCTCAAAGGTGGAGATTTAGCGGGTAACTACCGTCAAGGATATGAAATTTATGGGGAATTAATTAGACGATTAGCGCGAGAACGCCATAATAGTTGCTTATTGTTAACAAGCCAAGAAAAACCCAGAGAAATCGCATTTTTAGAGGGAGAAAATGTCCCGATTCGCTCCTTAGAACTGGCGGGATTACTAGAAGCAGAAGCGCAAGAGATATTTAGGGCAAAGGGTTTAGAAAATGAAAAAATCTGGTTTAAAATTATTCAAATTTACCGGACTAACCCTTTAGTATTGCAAATAATTGCTGCCGCAATTAAAGAGTCATTTAATGGTAAAGCAATTGAATTTCTCAAACAGAATACCATCTTTCTGGGTTACATTAGCGATATTCTGGAACAACAATTTGACCGACTGTCAACTTTAGAACAGGAAATTATGTACAGTTTGGCAGTCAAACAGCAGCCTCTTTCTCTGTCGCAATTACGGGAATGTATTGCAGGGTCTGTATCAAGCTCAGAAATAATATCTGCTTTAGTCTCCTTGGGTCGGCGGTCATTAATTGAAAAAATCCCCGATACTGATAAAATAATTTATACATTACAGCCAGTGGTTATGAAGTACGTTAGTCAGCGATTTAGTCAATCGGATAAATAAATTTGGCAGTTTTGCGGAATTGAGACAGAATTTTGTGTTGTTATTCATCTAGCTTCTCTTGCTTTTGGGGAGGGGTTAGAGAGTCACCACAGTGGGGTGGTCTCCTTTGTTAAGACAACTAGCATGGAGAGTCAAGATTTGGTGATTACATTTATAATCAAGAACACCTCCGATAACAAATCAAATTGGCTGCAAACAGAGACTATATTTGAGATGTGAGATGAGTGATTGCTATTTTTTGAATACATCATATTCCGCTCATAGTGAAACAATAAACAGCAATTGTGATATATGTCCCTATTGCAGCGAAACCCTGCTGTTGCAAAATCGCTATCGCATTCTTGGATATTTGGGAGGTGGTGGTTTTGGGAAGACTTTTGAGGTACTAGACACTCAAAAAAATCAATTAAAAGTTCTCAAGGTTTTGCTTTTATCTCGGTTTGTTGAACCAAACAGGAGAGAAGCTGCATTGCGGTTATTTGAAAAAGAAGCGAAAGTCTTAAAAATATTAAGTCAAATGGGATATCGGGGAATTCCCCATGTAGAATCAGATGGATATTTCACTATTAAGTTTGCTGGATGTAGGGAAGTATTACACTGTTTGGTAATGGAAAAAATTGAGGGGGTAAATTTAAAACAATGGATGAATAGTAGAAATCATCGACCTATTAAACTCACACGAGCTAGAGCTTGGTTAAAACAATTAATAGAAATTTTAGACCAAATTCATATTCAAAACTGTATCCATCGAGATATTAAACCAGACAATATCATGATTAGAGATAATAAAGAACTGGTGTTAATTGATTTTGGAGCAGTCAAAGAACAACAAGAAACTTATTTATTAGAGGTAGAACATAGAGAGGGAACGGTAATTGGGACGATAGGTTATGCACCACCTGAGCAAATGTCAGGGAAGACAAAACCTCAGTCAGATTTTTTTGCTTTAGCACGAACTTTTGTATATTTGCTGACTGGTAAACATCCGATAGATTTAGAATACGAACAGGATACAAGGGATAGATTTACTTGGCAAGATAAACTTCCACTTAATGATACATCCTGGGTTGATGGATTACAAAAAATTCTCCGGCGTTCCCTTGTAAATTTACTTGATGACATGATGGAACCTTATTGGGAAAAACGCCCAAAAGATACCAAAGAAATTTTACGCCGCATCAATAAAATTAGTAATCCTGTTCGAGATGTTGTGACAATTGCGTCTAGCGCCACCCTAATATTTATCCTGTTAATGAGCGGGATGGATTGGTATACAAATGGTCTCAATGGATGTGCGCGAATTTTCTTGAGAAGATTCCCGCAAGGGGACAATATTAGTTGTGGAGAAGAAATTTTAGGATATCAATCTTTACCAGATAAACAAAAAGGTGTGGATGCATTTGCAGCGGGTAATTATCATCTGGCTGTTGACTTGTTTACCAAAGCATGGGAATCCCAAATAAAGAGAGGACAAAAAGACCCAGAAACATTAATTTACTTAAATAATTCTCGTCTAGCTGCCGCTAATATACCCTCCTATACTATCGCTGTTGTCGTACCTCGTAAGGAAGATACTGATAGCTTGAATGTGAGTGGAGAAATACTCCAAGGTGTTGCTCAAGCTCAAGATATATATAATCAAAGCATTAATCAAAACCTTAAGAATCATCAGCCTCAAAAACCAGGTTTAAAAGTATTAATTGCTAGTGACGGTAATAATTCTTCGGCTGCTCCAAGAGTTGCTAAATCTTTAGTGCAAAAACGAGATGTCATCGCAGTCATTGGACATTTTAACAGTGATGCTACCATCGCCGCATTTGATATATATCAAAATAATAAATTATTATTCATTTCTCCATCAGCGACATCAGAAGCACTATCAACAAAATGTCAGGAACCGAAATCTTGCTTTTTTAGGAGAGTAGTCCCCAGTGATAGCGCTACAGCTAAAGCGATCGCTAATTATCTGATAAATCAAGCCAATAAAAAACGAGCATTAGTGTTTTATAATCCCGACAGCAAATATAGTTCTTCACTGCAAAACGAATTTAGTAAAAAATTTGCTTACCAAGACAGAAAAGTCTTAGATACATCCGAGTTAAATAATTTCTTTAATATCGAAACTGCTAACCGAAAAATTCAGAAAAATCAACCAGATGTCTTGGTTTTATTTCCTAATACAGATGGAGTGACACCAGACCAAGCTGTCAAGGTAATTACACGTCATCAGTCTCGCTCTTTAATAGTTGGAGGAGATAGTACTGATAGTCGCAAAATACTGGAATTTATCGATGAAAAAGCTGTGGGATTTGTCATGGCTGTACCGTGGCATTCCTCAGCTATTCAAAACTCCAATTTTTTGCAAGAAGCTCAACAAAATTATTGGGGAGATAATGCTATTTGGCAAAGTGCATTGACTTACGATGCAACTCGTGTCTTACTTGCTGCTTTAGAAAAACTCCCTGCTCCTAAACGGGAGCAATTACCGCAAATCATGGCTGACCCAGATTTTCAAGCTACAGGTGCCACAGGTACAATTAGTTTTCAAGCTAATGGTAATCGCAAAGAGGAAAATGTGGTCTTAGTGAAAGTAATAAGAGATAGTCAGACGGGGAAATTGAAGTTTGAATCATTAGATATTAGTCATTAGTCATTAGTCATTAGTTATTGTTCATTCCCTGTTCCCTATTCCCTGTTAAGAGTTCCCCATTCCCTATTACCCAGTCACGGTAATTGCAAATTCAATTCTTGGAATGCTTCCGACGACTCCTCTAATTTCAACTTGCTATCTTTCGCAAGAGTACCGTTAATTTCTAACTTGTACGCTCCTTTTTGCAACCGTTCTAAATAATAAACCCCTGCTCCATTGGTGACGGAGAATATTCGCTTTCCATCACTAGCAACTGCTTCTACCCTAGCTCCTCCCACTGGGTCGCCTTGAGGATTTGTCACTATTCCGCTGCGGGTGTATGCTCTAACTAGGGGAACTGATATGGGAGTGTAACTACCAGCGACAACATCGATAGCAACACCATCACTATTAGTTTGCCAATCTATGGGGAAACCTGCTGGGTCGAAATCCAGACGATAGGTTCCGGGAGTCAGACGGACTATAGTACCGTCGCTTTCAGTTTGGGTGGTGAAAAACTTTAAGGGTTTATTGTTAATAACCATCAACAAATCTGGGCGATCGCTATATATTTCTTCACCTTTATCTCGTTTGCTGTTATTATTCTTGTCAAAGAACGGTTGAACCAGCAACCCTCCCTGGGTACGGAAATAGTCGGAACGTCTATCTCCAGGACGAATACCTCCCAAGGTGTTGAAACTGCTAACTAGCTCAATCCCAAACCGAGACTCTTTTGAGTTAATCCCCACCCCTTGATAATTTGCTCGCAAGAGTATTCCAGGGATAGCAGCGGTTTGTAGGGAAGCGATGATTCCCGAACCTTGGGAACCGAAGCCATAACCTAAACTAGTTTCCCACATCGAGACACCATCAGTTGCGCGTTGTTTGGAACGATAGCGCCAACCGACACTAGTTAAATTATCATTATCCTTAACAGCTTTGCTGGTGTCGTAACCGACGAATAGGGAGTTTCCTGTACTGTAGAAAAGATTATCCCCAGATAAATTGTATGACAGTTGCGATCGCGAACCGACTTCGTTACCATTGCTAGTCAATTCCAATTGCTGCAAACGGTTGTAGGAATTCCAGCGGAAGCGGTCTTTGCTGTCGTAGGTAGCGCTAGTCGAAGTAAACCAATTTCTCCCACCAAATCCCAATCGCAGACCCCCAGAAACCGCTCCATCACGGCTATCGGTACTACCTAATAAAGTAACACCCTTTGCGACTTGCCAATCTACACCAAACCGACTGGAGAAGCGATCGCTATTAAATCTAGCTGTAAACTTATCCGAGGGACGATAGTTGATGTCTGCGTTAATTTCTCCACTAGATTCATCATCTCCCGTCAAAGCTGAAACCGCAACTTCCAAGGGGATACCTTGGGGTTGATAGAAAATCTCCCCTAAACCTCTCCAGGAATCCTCATACACTCCCCCGACACCCACAGTTAAATCTTCCGTCACACCCCAACGGGTAGCAACTCCACCGCGAAAATCAGAGAAATTTCCTAGAGGATTAAACTCATCAGAACTCGTCATTTCCCGTTGTACACCACCAGAGACAACTAATGCTGTCCCACCCTTGGGTAATTGTCCGGAAACGGAAGACAAGCTGATGTCGCGTACTTCTGGAGTCTCAGATAATCTTCCTTGGGGATACAATAAAACGCGATAATTACCAATAAATGATTGCTTATCCTGTTTGACATTATCAAACCGATAAATCCCCGAAGAATCAACTAAAACTTCCCCGATTACCCTCTCACCAAACCCTTGGACTAATCTCACTAAAGTTCCTGGTTCAGCTTTACCAGAAATCGTTCTTCCTAGTTGAGACGCTGTTAATCTTTGGTTAATGCTAGACTCTCCAAAAAGTTGCACTTGGGGTTTAAATCCCCAGCGTTGAATTGTCGTCACACCCCAGTAATCACCCGTACCTTGCGATGACCAAAAAGCTGGCTGGGAACCAATAATATAATCAGCTTTATCTGTTTGGCGTTGATATCTCAGTTCTCCAATATTCCAAGTTTTTGATTCAAATAATTTTGGTTGATTAGCACGGAGATACCAACTACCACCAAAAATTGTCCCTACCGCTCGTAATTCTCCCCTGTAGCTAGCAGGAAATTCCCCAGTTTTATCAACATTTGTCCGTTGTTCAATAGCTGTCAAACTAGCCTTTGGTGAATTGACGCGGGGTAAGCCTTCTAATTTTACAGGAGTTTCTACTTCAGCTATATTGTTACCAGCTAAATTTAACCAGGGAGGGGATAATTTAACAGCATATTCATTAATATCAAACTCCGCTGGGACACCAAATAGAGTTTGTAAATCTTTAATGGAAAATACCAAACCCAATTCCGGGTCATTACGAAGATTTCTTCTATCAATGCGCGTTACCAAACCAGGCGATCGCACTTCCAATATATTCTCATCTACTGGCTTAATATCTAACTTCAAAGCGGAAACTACAGCATCATAAGGTATCAGCCAATTTTCAAAATCAATCGCCTTCTCCCCGTCTTCCTTACCGCGAATTAATATACTCTTGATGGCATTAAAGTCTTTAATATTTAAACCCACGGGAAAAGTTTGTGGTTCGGCTGATATTTGAGTCTGAGGAGATGTACCGGAAACCGGAGGATTATTGCTATCTGTAGTATTACTTTCTTTATCTAAATCAGGGGAATTTTGTACAAGTTGATTATTCAGAGGTTGATTAGATGAAGAAGTAGAGAATGCTTCTGTTGTAACTGTTTCTGGTGGTGTTGCGATCGCAGTCTCACCTAACCCCCTAACTCCCCCAGCTAGAGCAGGGGAAACCTTTACCGACCGTCCCTGCTTTAGATTCACAGAGGGAGAGGGGTTTACCGATGAGGGTTTGGGAGTCAGATTAGTTGATGCGTTTAACTGTCCCTTGCTAGGAGGATTTAATTTAACTGTTCCGTTGCTAGAAAAGGCTTCCGAATTTAATGTTTCTGGAGGTGTAGTAGTGGGAAGTGATGAAACTGCAACTGTCGTCTGAGATTGTAAAATCACCCCATCGCTAGAGAATTCCGGGGAGAGTTTAAGAGCTTCTTCCTGTTTGTTATATTTGTCTTTTGTGGTGCTAGAAAAAGCTTCCGATGTTACCGTTTCTGGGAGAGCAGGAGTAACTTTTTGAGATGAAATTTTTCCCGTATTAGCTATATCATCCTTGGGATTGGGATTAGGGATAGCAGGAGGAATTACTGGTGGTTCGTCGAGAGCAACAGGGTGAAGCATATATCCCTAAAAAATATTACAAAATAGTCGAAATTGCTCACCTCAAGTTTTGTCATTTAACACTTGTTTTTTGTGAGTCAATTCTTACTATTGTAATTTACATAACTCCACCTGTGTATCAGGATAATTCTCCTCAATCTTTAATAGTAAAAATAGAGTTTTATAATCATAAAAAATCTTGTTAAGTACAACATATTATTCGGGAGCATCCCCATTTTGTATTAAAACTCCGTCCTTAAGGACGGGGACTAATTAAGGTTTGTAGTGGGAGCATCTTGCTCCTTAATTCCCAGAAAGCGAGCTAGAAGCCCGCACTACAAAAAAAAAATTAAAACCCCGTCCTTAAGGACGGGGACTAATTTACACATTTGGGATGCTCCCATATTATTCTCGTTCCCTGGTTTAACCAGGGAACGAATTCCGAGAGGTTATACCTCCCGTTGTACAAGATGTGAATCATTTACCATAAGACGCATTCACAGCAGGAATAGTAACATTTACACTAAAAGGAATCGAACGGGAATTAGTAACTTCACCTACAACTAATTCACCAACCAATTGATAGTTACCAGGAGCAATATTTTTATCTTTAATCGGAAAATCAAGTAATAAATTGCGCTGACTTTGGGCAATAATTGCACTGGAATTTTTCTTTCCCGTTTGAACGACCCTTTCTCCCTGTTTTAGCTGCCAATTTACTGCAGGAAGTGCTGAAGCTTGTCCAGCATTGCGAATTAATAGCTGAACCTGTCTGGCTTGATTATTAAAGCTAGCATTATCCACACCTAATTTAGGAGAAACATTACCTTTGCGGACATAAAGTGTCGTCCCAATTCGAGTTTTGATATTAAATGTATTTCCTTGCTGATTAGTTACCTTTTGCTCCTCCAGATTTTCTGTGAACACCACAGCGCGATATTCACCATCTGGAAGATTCGGAGCTAACCTAGCGATAAACCGTATCCGACGATTCGTGTTAGCTGGTACATTCAATTCCCGTGGTGAAAATTGCAAATAGGGAGTCAAATCATTGGAACTAGAAGGGAGAGTTTCAAACCCTTTATCACTGTAGGTAAAAGGTTCAACGTAGACACGAGCGCGAAATCCTTGATTACCCCTGTTAGCAATTTCAATCACACCGTCAGCTTGACCGCGATTTGCTTGCAATTCAATTAACATCGGTGATACTTGCACCTGTGCTTGCACTGTACCACCCAATAGACATACTGTAGATAATGCCAAACTACCCAGACACAAAGCAGCACCTGAGAACCGGGAAGATACAGTTAATTTTTCCGAAATCGGGAACTTTGGCAATCTTTTCATTACTTCTATATGTATTCAGTTATTAATAGTTTTTGACTAGGACTAAAGCTGCGTGTCAGAGTTAAAAGTAAATTTTTAGTTCGTAGTAAGCGCTTTAGCGCTTATTTTAAGCACTTCAGTGCTTACTACAAACATAACTCATGTGCCAGTTGCGTAAGTCCTAATGACGATAAATCAAGTAGCAAAAACTAGGTTCGGTTGAGGAACGAAACCCAACATTTTTCATGGTTGTGTTGCATTGTGCTAGGTTAAGCCAACCTACATCTAGCTATTGCTTTACCTGCCCCAATTGTTCATCGCATTAATTATGATGACTTGTAGTCACTGGCTCTATCCGCTTTATTTGAGCGATAAATCGCTCACTACGAACAGTCAAAGTTAGTGTAACAGACCTCTAGGGAACAGGTTGCTGTCACATGAAACTGCAACAGACTTCTTGCAAAAGTCTGTTTTTTGGCGTTCTTCTTAGCGCCTTTGCGCCTTTGCGCGAAACAAAAAATTATTTATGCTCATAGGTCTAACGATGAAACCAAAGCCACTACCAAAGAAGGTTATGGATGGGTGACACCCACAACCTTCATCAACCTAGGAAGACTAGGGTGTTGCGGTTACATTTACATCATAGGTGTAAGTACCTGCTGGCAGTACACCAGTACCCTTAGCAGCAGTGAGTCCTACAGTCACTTGGGTATCAGTAGCAGTAACGGCTGCGTTGTTAGTAGTACCAGCAGTACTTCCAGCACCAACTGTTGCAGTAGTTGTAATGTCAGTTGTTGGAGTAGTCCCTGTTGGTGTAATAGTCCCTGCTGTAACTGTACGACTTCCATTACAAACCATAGGAACGGCAACTGTACCGCTGATTGAATTGGGTGTAAGAGAGGTACCAACAGGATTTAAAGTACCAGGGGTAGCGCTTGGGGTAAAAGTACAAGCCGCATTAACTGTTCCAGAAAAAGGAACAGTAGCAGTATTGGCCCCAGCAATACCAGCAAAACCAAAAGAACCAGACAACAAAACACCAGAAACTAACAAAGCACGACGTAACATTGAGAAATCTCCTCAATACAAATGAACTAAATCCGCTGTGAACTCAGCTTTACCCAGAGACACCCCTTAAGGAACAACACTCAAATTGACGCCATAGGTGTAAGTTCCTGCACGAAACATCACCGGACGTACAACCCGCAACTGAACTTGTACCGTTGTCTCACCACTGGGAATATCTAAAGTCTCACCCGGCTGGGAAATCGTATTACCGTTAAACGTTAAGCTTGCACTCCGCGTTGTCCCTTGCGGATCTGCTGTCTCACAAGATATGCACGCAGGTTCACTAAACGTAATCTTGGCAGCGCTACCTGTGTTATTCACCGTCACCGTTACCGCTGTTGTTGACTCCAGCATCGTTCCATTGGCTGTTGTGGAAAGGCTACCGGAATTAGGAGCAACAGTGAACGTAACATCAGCTAGTGCTTTGGAACTGAAAGCAGTCAAGCTCAACAGCGCCAGAGCAGAATATACTGCCAAGCGGTGTAACATATACAGATACCCAAATATTTTTGAATGTGCAGGTAGACCGGGTAAATTTGGTCTTGCAGTTCATCGACTGCTTCTGACCATTGTTGGTGTAATTCCCTGACTTATCACCCAGAGGGGAAGTTTGGTAGTAGCTCGGTAGAAGTCCCTTTTGTGGCGTGAATCCCTGGGTTAGAAGCGCTTTTGCTTCACAACTGTATCGATACTAATCCTTCCAAATCTGATTGTCTAGCTATTCCCAGGGACTTTGTTCTATCTTAAAAAGATATCAGTGCGTTAGTTTTATGTAGATAAAACAACCGGATAATTACTGATATTTCTTGATAATTTTTTGTGTTATAAATTAACAGTGATTTAACGGATTTTTATTCATCTGTGCCGCTAATAAGATAGGTAATAGGCAAGATAAGCCAGTGCAAATACGTAAACATACCATAATCGTAGGGTGGGTAAACTTTTGCCCACCCTACTACTGTTCCCTGTTCCCTGTTCCCTGTTCCCTATTAATGAAATATCTGCTCCAAACGTCGGAAATCCTTCTCCACCTCCAACCACAAAGACTTATTATGGGGGTCTGTCTGCAGGGCTTTTTTCAAATAAATTCTGGCTTTATCCAGTTGTTTATCACTAATTAACTGCCTTCCCCAGCGTTGATAGGCAATAGCTTGCCATTGACGCACTTCTGGGTCTTGCGGTAATCTCTGAGCTAAACCTTCCACGAGTGCGATCGCAGCTGGGAAGCGTTTGTATTTTAAATATTGTTGTAATCTTTGATAAGAACTCCACTTCAGTTGCTGTTCCACCCCCGACAGGTTGGGTGGTGTTTCCACTGGTTGAGGTTTGCGTGTCACCTTCACCTTGGCTGCTGGTTGCCAGTTTACCTCTACCTGTTCGGGAGCAACTGATGTCGTCTGCTTTGTCTGGGGGATACTCTCCTGTTGTTGAACCACATTCAACAGGATTCTGTAAGCCTCACTCAAGGCGATAAATTTTTCTTTAGCGCGGTGGTCATCCGGGTTGATATCAGGATGATATTGCCGTGCCAACTTGCGGTACGATTCCTTAATCTGACTAAAAGAGGCTCCAGTCCTCAAACCCAGTAAACGGTAACAATCTGTGATATCCATGTGCAAATATCATTAGTCATTAGTGATTAGTCATTAGTCATTGGTCATTGGTCAAGAGTCAGTCATCGGAATCCCATTAATTTGTGAGTTTCAGATTTGCGACTTCTTAACTGACATCTTGCACCCAAGAGCGGAGCCTTGATTACTCGTTCCCAGCTTCAAGCTAGGAACGACTACCGGGAGGTTCTAGCTCCCGTAGTACAACAGATGAGTTAAAGAAGTCAGGAATCTCGCTATCAGCGAATGATTCAGGATTACTATATGTGTACTTTGTACTTTGTACTTTGTCGGAACGTCCTTTGTAAATCGGGACTCTTAACAATTGACCTTAACTAACGACTAACGACTAATACCCCGTCCTTCAGGACGGGGTTTATAACTAATCCTACTGCCGTTCCTCAATTACACGGTCGATTAAACCGTATTCTTTCGCTTCAGCAGCAGACATGAAGAAGTCGCGGTCCATGTCTTTTTCAATTTTTTCGATAGACTGACCTGTGTTCTGGGCGTAGATACTGTTAAGCTGGTGACGAATCCGCAGAATTTCGTTGGCTTCGATTTCGATGTCAGTAGCTTGTCCGCGAGTACCGCCAGAAGGCTGGTGAATCATAATCCGGGAATGGGGTAATGCTAAGCGTTTACCCTTGGTACCGCCAGACAGCAAGAACGAACCCATAGAAGCAGCTAACCCAACACAAATCGTCACCACATCCGACTTGATGTGCTTCATCGTGTCATAAATTGCCAAACCTGAAGACACCATCCCCCCAGGGGAGTTGATGTACAGATAAATATCTTTACCTGGGTCTTCCGAATCCAGATACAACATCACCGCGATAATTTGGTTAGCGATTTCATCATCAATGTCTCGTCCTAGGAAAATAATCCGTTCCCGGTAAAGACGGTTGTAGATGTCAATCCACTGTGTATACTGTTCCCCAGGCATCCGATAGGGAACTTTAGGAACACCAATAGGCATTTTTCTTACTCCGTGGGTAATTTAGTCAAAAGTCCTGAGTCAAAAGTCCTGAGTCATTAGCTCACCAATGCCCAATTCCTAGTGCTTCGTCAAGCCAACGCCTGCTGGGTTATTATTCTTTGCGTCTTTGCCTCTTTGCGTATGCAGCGCGAAACATAACCCGTTATATTAAAGGACG
>Ga0114939_10001088_pt1 | contig 21992 bp, 17 predicted proteins | sample AshMeaCrysSpring_FD_87196 | JGI IMG/M metagenome (GOLD analysis project Ga0114939, IMG submission 87196) | Groundwater microbial communities from Big Spring, Nevada to study Microbial Dark Matter (Phase II) - Ash Meadows Crystal Spring | ecosystem: Environmental > Aquatic > Deep subsurface >...
CCGTAGGGTGGTCGTGATCGTTCGGCTCTGCTGCCATATGATAACTCCCTTGCCGCCCCCTGACACCGGAGCATCCCATGCGTCACGTCTGGACTTTCCACACCGCCGGCTCATTCCTTTTCGGCCGCGGCGCCGCCGACCAGCTGGGCGACATCGCCGGGCGGCTGCGGGCGCAGCGCGTGCTCGTCGTCACCGACCCGGTGCTGCTCAAGGAGGAGTACCCGACGCTCTACGGCCAGCTGGTGCAGTTCTATCGCCAGGACCCGGCCGCACGGGTGAGGCGCAAGCTCGAGCGCTGAACGCCGTGTCGCGCCTGCTTCAGGAGCGCTGCAGCGCCGCCCAGGCGGCGAGCACGACTGAAGCGGCCTCCGCCGCCCCGGGCTCGGATGGATCGAGGCGCAACCCCGACGCGTCCTCCACCAGGACGCGCTTCAGCTTGCGGCTCTGCAGGTTCGCCGGGCGCACCGCCAACCCGTAGTACGCATAGCGGTGCCGCTCGATTGCGGTCTCCGCCTCCGGGGCGGCGTCGAACCACAACCACTCGGCGGCGAACCGCTCCGCGACATGGTGCAGCCGCTCCGCGGCCTGGTCGCTCATCGCCTCGGGCGGCGCGAGCCCCTCGATCGTTGCACCATCCGCGGCGACGGTGGCGCGCCAGCACCATTGCGGGTCCAGCCCGTCGCTGAACGCGACGGTCCGCGGCGCCGCCTCGCAGAGGAAGAACGCGTGGCGCTCGGCGGTCGCGAGATAGCCGAGACAGCTTTCGGTGCCGCGCGCGCGCTCCATGACGATCGCATGGTGAAGCTCACCGTCGCGCGAGGCGGGCACGGAGACGATCGCCCCGGCCGCGTCCGGCTTCGCCGCCAGATCGGGATCGCCCTCCCATTCGAGGCCGCCGGCCGCGAGCCGCGCACGCCTGACGACGGCCCCTTGCAGCTCTCGCCATTCGACGACGCACTCGAGTTGCGGATGCGCGGCCGAGGCCTCGACGAACGGCGGGAACGGGACCCCGCCCTCGCAGGCGAGGCGCCAGTCGAGCTGGTCGCGATCGTGCAGCTCGCGATAGCGGACCTCCGGAAACTCGGCGGCAAGCTGCGCGTTCGCGCGGCGCCGGAATGCGTCCCGGGCCTCCGCGTCGCCTCGCACCCGCACCGTCGCCTCGACCCGTTCCGTCAACCCAGCCTCCGCAACTGTCAGTTCGCGCCGGCGTGCGCCCCGCCGCGCACCTCGACAACGCCCCGCGCCCCGTTGTGGGGCGCTCCGTCGCTCTGCTGCCGCGCCTCCCGCGTCGGGGGTGCAGACTCGAGCAAGCATCACGAAGCCGCGCTCTGGTCGGGCGGTCTCGCGCAGCGGGCGCATCGCGCCACCGCTGCGCCTCGCAGGCGCCGATAGGCCCGGTTCTTCGCGACCGTCGCTGCGATTCTATCGGCCGCCGCGAGGTGGCACAGGCGTTGCGTTAGCACCCGCGGACCTTCCCGCCCGCGCCGCGCGGCGTGTCGGCTGCGCAGTTCGTGTCGGGTTCCGACCGACCGTGACGATCCGCGGCGGGCGCTTGAACGCCGCGGCGCTTCAGGCACACTCACGGTCGGGATCTGCGAGTGCGAAACCATGAACAGCACGATCACATCGACCCTTTCGCAAGAGCAGCACCAGCAGCAGGGCGGACGGCGGTCGCCGGTCTTCTACGACGAGATGCGCGGCCTCGACGGCGAGGTGCTGCCGCACTACCGCGAGTACCAGGAATGGCTCGGCTCCATTCCCACCGACCGCCTCAAGCAGAAGCGCCACGAGGCGGAAGTGATGTTCCACCGCACCGGGATCACGTTCGCGGTGTACGGCGACGAGGGCGGCACCGAGCGGCTCATTCCGTTCGACATCGTGCCGCGCATCCTCGCGGCCGAGGAGTGGGGGCTGCTCGAGCAGGGTCTGCGCCAGCGCGTGCTCGCGCTCAACAAGTTCCTGCACGACGTGTACCACGAGCAGGCGATCCTCAAGGAAGGGATCATCCCGCCGCGGCGGGTGACCGAGAATTCCGAGTACCGGCCCGTCATGCAGGGGCTCGACGTGCGCAACGGCATCTACGCGCACATCGCTGGGGTCGACATCGTGCGCGCCGGCAGGGGCGAGTTCTACGTGCTCGAGGACAACCTCCGCGTGCCCTCGGGCGTCTCGTACATGCTCGAGGACCGCAAGGTGATGATGCGGCTCTTCCCCGAGCTGTTCGCGCGCTACCAGGTTGCGCCCGTGGACCACTATCCCGACCTGCTGCTCGACACGCTGCGCCAGGCAGCGCCCGAGGGGGTCGCCGACCCCACCGTGGCGCTGCTCACGCCGGGGCAATACAACTCGGCGTACTTCGAGCACACCTTCCTCGCGCAGCAGATGGGCATCGAGCTGGTCGAGGGACAGGACCTCTTCGTCCGCGACGAGACGGTGTACATGCGCACGACCTCCGGGCCGAGGCGCGTCGATGTGATCTACCGGCGCATCGACGACGACTTCCTCGACCCGAAGGTGTTCCGCGCCGATTCGATGCTCGGCGTGCCCGGGCTCTTTTCCGCCTACAAGGCCGGCCGCGTGACGCTCGCCAACGCCATCGGCACCGGCCTCGCCGACGACAAGTCGATCTATCCGCACGTGCCGGACATGATCCGCTTCTACCTCGCCGAGGAGCCGATCCTCAACAACGTGCCGACCTACCAGCTGCGCAAGAAGGAGGACTTGCAGTACGCGCTGGAGCACCTCGAGGAGCTGGTGGTGAAGGAGGTGCACGGCTCGGGCGGCTACGGCATGCTCGTGGGCCCCGCCTCGACGGCCGCACAGCGCGAGGAGTTCCGCAGCCGTATCCTCGAGCATCCCGACAAGTACATCGCGCAGCCGACACTCGCGCTCTCCACCTGCCCGACCTTCGTCGAGTCGGGGATTGCGCCGCGCCACATCGACCTGCGGCCCTTCGTGCTCTCCGGCAAGGAGATCCGCATGGCGCCGGGCGGGCTGTGCCGCGTGGCGATGCGCGAGGGATCGCTCGTCGTCAACTCCTCGCAGGGCGGCGGCACCAAGGACACCTGGGTGCTCGAGGCGTGACACGCCCGGACGCCCCCCTCGTCCCGCGCGCCGCCGCACGCGCGGGCATCAACGCCGACTGCCAACGAAACGCATGCTGAGCCGCACCGCGAACGATCTCTTCTGGATGTCGCGCCAGGTCGAGCGCGCGGAGAACACCGCGCGCATGATCGACATCACCTACCGCATGTCGATGCTCCCCTACCGGGTCATGGAACCGGGGGAGAAATGGGCCGAGCCGTGGGCGGTGCCGCTCGTCATCACCGGGCTGGCAACCGCCTACTACCAGCAGTATCAGGAAGTGACGCCCGAGAACGTGCTGCGCTTCCTCGTGCTCGATCCCACCAACCCGTCGTCGATCTACTGCATGCTGCACGACGCGCGCGAGAACGCGCGTGCGCAGCGCGGGGCGATCGCGGTCGAGATGTGGGAGAGCCTGAACGCCACCTGGCTTGAGATCCGCGGCAAGACCTACGAGGACATTGCCGGCGGCGTGTCGGAGTTCTTCGACTGGGTGAAGGATCGCAGCCACCTCTTCCGCGGCGTCACCTTCGGCACGATGCTGCGCGACGAGGCCTACAAGTTCATCCGCCTCGGCACCTTCCTCGAGCGTGCCGACAACACGGCGCGCATCCTCGACGTGAAGTACCACACGCTGCTGCCGAGCGTGCAGGACGTCGGCGGCGCGGTGGACTACTACCAGTGGTCGGCGCTGCTGCGCTCGGTCTCGGCGTTCAACCCGTACCGCAAGATCTACCGCGACGTCATCACGCCGCGGCGGGTCGCCGAACTGCTCGTGCTGCGGGAGGACATGCCGCGCTCGCTCCACGCCTGCATGAACGAGATCTACTCGATCGTGAGCGCGGTGACCGAGGGCCGGAAGCTCGAGCCGGAGCGTCTCGCCGGCGAGATCCACGCCCACCTGCACTACGGCCGGGTGGAGAAGATCTTCGAGCAGGGCCTGCACGAATATCTGCTCGACTTCCTGAACCAGATCAACCAGCTGAACGACGAGCTCAACCGGCACTTCCTGGTGCCGGTGTACGAGTAGCCCACCGGCCGCGCGCTGCGGACATGAACGCCTCGGCACCCCGCTCCATCGCTGCCGGGCACGCCTCTGAGGCGACATCCGTGAACGGTGCCCGTTCCGGCCACGGCCGGCAGCCTATGTCCTTGCGGAGCGAAAACCCTTTCTCTATTCTCGCGGCTCCGTCGCGGAAGACCATACGAAATGACTTATTGCGTGGGCATCCTGCTCGACGCGGGCTTGGTGCTCGCCTCCGACTCGCGCACCAACGCCGGTGTCGATCAGGTGTCGAGCTTCCGCAAGATGCGCACCTTCGAGCGTCCGGGCGACCGCGTGATCGTGATCATGAGCTCGGGCAACCTTTCGGTCACGCAGAACGCGATCAACCTGCTCGAGCAGAACGCGCGCCGCGTGGACGGGGCCCTCACGCTGTGGAACGCGCAGTCGCTGTTCGAGGTTGCGCAGCTCCTCGGCGATTGCCTGCGCGAAGTGAAGCGGCGCGACGGTCCCTACCTAATACAGAACAACATCGACGCCAACGCCTCCTTCATCCTCGGCGGGCAGATCCAGGGCGAGCCGATTCGGCTGTTCCTCGTGTACGCCGAGGGCAACTTCATCGAGGCGACGCCGGAGACGCCGTTCTTCCAGATCGGCGAGACGAAGTACGGCCGGCCGATCATCGACCGTGTCATCAAGCCCGGCACGAGCCTGGTCGATGCCACCAAGTGCGTGCTGGTGTCGTTCGACTCGACGATGCGCTCGAACGTGTCGGTAGGGCTGCCGATCGACCTGCTGGTCTACGAGGCGAACTCGCTGCGCGTCACGATGCAGCGGCGCATCCTCGAGTCCGACCCCTACTTCAACATGATCCACTCGCAATGGGGCGAGGGCCTGCGCCGCGTGTTCGCGCACCTGCCGAACCCGACGTGGGACGAGTAGCAGGGGTCAGAGACCGGGGGTCGGGGATCGGGAAATCCCCGATGCCCGGAACACCGTTTCCTGATCACCGATTACTGATCCCCGAATGACCATCCGCGTCGCCCTCCACCACGCCACCCGGTACGTGTTCGACCGGGCGGTGGCGCTCTCGCCGCACGAGGTGCGGCTGCGACCGGCACCGCACTGCCGCACGCCGATCGTTTCCTATTCGCTGACGGTGGAGCCGGCCAAGCACTTCATCAACTGGCAGCAGGACGCCTACGGCAACTGGATCGGCCGCTTCGTCTTTCCGGAGAAGGCGAAGTCGCTGGCCGTGACCGTCGATCTCGTCGCCGAGATGACGGTCATCAATCCGTTCGACTTCTTCATCGAAAGCTGGGCCGAGAAGTTCCCCTTCCAGTACCCGTCGGCGCTGCGCACCGAGCTCGCGCCCTACCTGGTGGTCGAGCCCCCGGGGCCGCGGCTCGCGGCCTGGCTCGAGCGCTACTGCGCCGCGCCGCGTCCCGAGGGTACGGTCGACATGCTGGTGGACCTGAACCGGCGGCTGCAGCACGAGATCAAGTACCTCGTGCGCATGGAGCCGGGCGTGCAGGCGCCCGACGAGACGCTCGCGATCGGCTCCGGATCCTGTCGCGACACCGGGTGGCTCCTGGTTCAGATCGTGCGCCACCTCGGGCTCGCATCGCGCTTCGTCTCGGGCTACCTGATACAGCTTGTCGCCGACCAGAAGCCGCTCGACGGTCCCGCCGGGCCGGAACGCGACTTCACCGACCTGCACGCGTGGGCGGAGGTCTACCTCCCCGGTGCCGGCTGGATCGGTCTCGACCCGACCTCGGGGCTGCTCGCGGGCGAAGGCCACATCCCGCTCGCGGCCACCGCGTTCCCGGCGTCAGCGGCGGCGGTGATCGGCTTCACTGACCCGTGCGAGTCGAAGCTCGAGTTCGAGATGAAGGTGACGCGCATCCACGAGGACCCGCGCGTTACCAAACCGTATTCCGACAGCCAGTGGTCCGAGATCGAGGCGCTGGGGCGCCGCGTGGACCACGACCTCAAGCACCTCGACGTGCGGCTCACCCAGGGCGGCGAGCCGACGTTCGTGTCCATCGACGACATGGACGGCGAGGAGTGGAACTACACCGCCCTTTCCGAGCGCAAGTGGCAGCTCGCCGAAAGCCTCGCGCACCGCCTCGCGCGACGCTTCGCGCCGGGCGGGCTGCTCTTCTACGGGCAGGGCAAGTGGTATCCCGGCGAGCCGTTGCCGCGCTGGGCGCTCGGGCTCTACTGGCGCGCGGACGGACGCGCCCTGTGGCGCGAGCCGAAGCTGATTGCCTCGGGGCCGGTCGAGCACGTCGCGACGCTCGACGATGCCGGTCGGTTCGCGCGCCGCCTCACCTGGCGGCTCGGCCTCCCCGAGCGCATGCTCGTCACGGCCTACGAGGATCCGCTGCCGCTTCTCGCGCTCGAGCAGACGCTGCCGCAGAACCTCGACCCGGCGAAGGTACCCATGAAGGCTTACGACGAGCGGTCGCGCCTCGTGCGCGTGCTCGGGCAGGGCCTCGACCGGCCGGCGGGCTTCGTGCTGCCGCTGCGCGCGGCCAACGCCGAGGGTGCCGCGCCGACCGCCTGGGAAAGCTCGGTGTGGCCGCTGCGTCGCGAGCAGCTCTTCCTGCTCGGCGGCGATTCGCCGATGGGCTACCGCTTGCCGCTCGCCTCGCTGCCGGATGTGAGGCCCGAGGAGCTGGAGGCCGACTACGAGCGCGATCCGTTCGACCCGCGCGAGGCGCTGCACGATGCGCACGAGCGCAGCGAGCGCGCGCGCCACTCAGGGCGCGTGCGCGAGAAGCCGAAGCCGGGCGAGGTCGTGCGCACGGCGCTCTGCGTCGAGGTGCGCGACGGCCGCATCCACGTCTTCCTGCCGCCCACCATGCGGCTCGAGGACTTCGTCGCGCTCGTGCATGCGATCGAGGAGGCCGCGCACGACACCGGGATGCCCGTGCGGCTCGAAGGCTACGGGCCACCCAAGGACCCGCGGCTGAAGGTGCTTGCAGTGACGCCGGACCCGGGCGTGATCGAGGTGAACGTGCATCCGTCGTCGAGCTGGTCGGAGCTGGTCGCGAACACGACCGCGCTCTACGAGGAGGCGCGCGAGTCGCGTCTCGGCACCGAGAAGTTCATGCTCGACGGGCGCCACACGGGCACCGGCGGCGGCAATCACGTGACGCTCGGCGGCGCGACCCCGGTCGACTCGCCGTTCCTGCGCCGGCCCGACGTGCTCGCGAGCCTCATCACCTACTGGCAGAACCACCCGGCGCTCTCGTATCTCTTCTCGGGCACGTTCATCGGCCCGACGTCCCAGGCGCCGCGCGTCGACGAGGCGCGCGACGACAATCTCTACGAGCTCGAGATCGCGTTCCAGCAGCTCGCCGAGAAGCTCCCCACGGGCGGGGAGAGCGACAAGCCGTGGCTCGTCGACCGGCTCCTGCGCAACCTGCTCGTCGACCTCACCGGCAACACGCACCGCGCCGAGTTCTCGATCGACAAACTGTACTCCCCCGACGGCCCCTCCGGTCGGCTGGGCCTGGTCGAGTTCCGCGCCTTCGAGATGCCGCCGCACGCGCGGATGAGCCTGCTCCAGATGTTGCTGCTGCGCGCCCTCGTGGCGCGCTTCTGGCAGCAGCCACTCGCGGCGCGGCTCGTGCATTGGGGCACCCAGCTCCACGACCGCTGGATGCTGCCGCACTTCGTCGCGGCGGACATCGCCGACGTCGCGCGCGACCTGCGCAGCTTCGGCTACCCGTTCCGCGACGAGTGGTTCGCGCCCTTTCTCGAGTTCCGCTTCCCGCGTTACGGCACCGTGAACTACGAGGGCATCGAGATCGAGCTGCGGCAGGCGATCGAGCCGTGGCACGTGCTCGGCGAGGAGATGAGCGCCGGCGGCACGGCGCGCTACGTCGACTCGTCGGTCGAGCGGATGCAGGTCAAGGTGCGCGGCATGATTGGCGAGCGGCACATCGTCGCGTGCAACGGCCGCCCGCTGCCGCTGCACCCGACCGGCGTGCACGGGGAGTACGTCGCCGGCGTGCGCTACAAGGCCTGGAGCCCGCCCTCCTCGCTGCACCCGACGATCGGGCCGCACTCGCCGCTCGTGTTCGACCTCGTCGACACGTGGAGCGACCGCGCGCTGGGAGGCTGCACGTACCACGTGTCGCATCCCGGCGGACGCAACTACGACACCTTCCCCGTGAACGCGAACGAGGCCGAGGCGCGCCGCTTCGCGCGCTTCTGGGACCACGGCCACACCGCCGGACCGATGCAGGTCGAGCGCGAGCAGCCGAACCGGAACTTCCCGTACACGCTGGACCTGCGCCGCAAAGCGCAGTGAGCGTCGCGCCGGCGAGGCGACCGATCCTCGGCCCGAGCTTCAGCCCGCCTCCCCGGGCTGATCGGTCCACCACCGCCGCCTTGCGTCGCGCGTCCGGCTGACGCGGATCTGTGCGGCCTCGAGCCTGAAGACGATCGCGCCGTCGTGGTCGGTGCGCAGCACCGTCTTGCCGCGCGCGAGGTAGCGCTCGAGCACATCCTCCTTCGGGTGTCCGAAGCGGTTGCGGTAGCCGGCGGCGACCACGGCGTACTTCGGGGCGACCGCCGCGATCCAGTCCTGCGTCGAGGATGTCCGGCTGCCGTGATGCGGCACGAGCATCGCGTCGGCCGGTAACGCTTCGCGCGCGCTCGCCAGCAGCTCGCGCTCCGCATCCGCCTCGATGTCCCCGGTGAGGAGCACGCGCAGCCCGCCCGCCGTGATCGCGAGGACGCAGCTCGCGTCGTTGGCCCGACCGCTCGGCCGCGCGGCGTCGATCACCGGATGCAGCATCTCGAAGCGCACGCCATCCCAGACCCAGTACCCCCCGCGCCGGCACGGCAGCCGCGGGCCCTCGCTCGGCGTCAGGAGCGGCGACTCGGGCGCGACTGAAGTCATCAACGTACCGCCGGGGAAACCGCGCAGCACCGACGCCGCGCCGCCGGCATGGTCGTTGTCGTCGTGGCTGACGACGAGCATGTCGACGTCGCTCGCCGCCGTCGCGCGGAGATACGGCACCACCACGCGATTGCCGGCGTCGGCCTCGACGCTGTAGCGCGGTCCCGCGTCGTAGACGAGCGTGCGCGTCGCGGTGCGCACCACCACCGCGAGCCCCTGCCCGACGTCGAGCACCGCGACCTCGGCTGCCCCGGGAGGCAGCGGCTTGGGGGCGAGCAGGAACAGCGGCAGAAGCAGCAGCGCGCCCACCCAGCGCACCGGCACGCCGCGCGGCGCGAGCATCCAGACGATGCCGGCGATCGCCAGCGCGACGGTCCAGGGGGCCGGCGCATGCTGCTGCCACACGGCCCCCGGCAGCGCAGCGAGCCGGTCGAGCACCGTCATAAGGCCGGACAGCACCACGTGGCCGGCGATCAGGGGTGCTTCGATCGGCACGGCCGCCGCGATCAGCGCAAGCGGCGTGACGACGAAGCTCACCACCGGGATGGCGACCGCATTCGCAAGCGGCGACACGATCGACACCTGCTGGAATAGCGCCACGGCGAGCGGTGCGAGGCCGATCGTCACGGCCCACTGCGTGCGCACCGCACCCCGGACCCACCCGAGGCGCTTCGTCCCGTCGCCGACCGCGTAGAGGATCGCGGCGACGGCGCCGAACGACAGCCAGAAGCCCGCCGAGACGACGGCAAGCGGATCGACCAGGAGCACGATCAGGAGCGAGAGCGCGAGGACCCGCGAGACGGACTGGACGCGCCCGAGCCACAGCGCGAGCGCCACGACGGCGACCATGTAGAGCGTGCGCTGCGCCGGCACCTGGAATCCCGCGAGCAGGCAGTAGCCGAACGCGGCGAGCGCGCCGGCCACCGCCGCGGCGCGCTGCGCCGGAAGCGCTAACGTCAGCCGCTCGGAGCGGCGCCACAGGAACGCGGCAAGGGCCGCGACGAGACCGGACACCATCGTCACGTGGAGCCCGGAGATGCTCATGAGGTGACCCACGCCCGTCCGCGTGAACACGTCCCAGTCCTGCCCGACGATCGCCTGCTGGTCCCCGACGGCAAGCGCGGCCAGCACCCCCGCATAGCGAGCATCGGGGAGCGCCGCGAGGAAACGGTCGCGGACTTTCTCGCGGGCGCGGGCGACGAGATAGCGCGGTGCCGAGACGAGCTCGGTGAGCCGCTCGCGCGGTCCGCGCGGGCGCACGTACCCCGTGGCGCCGATGCCGCGCTCCGCAAGCCACGCCTCGTAGTCGAAGCCGTGCGGATTGGCGTTGCCGTGCGGACGCTTGAGCCGCACCGTGATGCGCCACCGCTCGCCCGCGCGCACCGGCGCCACGGTCTGCTGCGCTTCTTCGGGGCTGCCGCCGTACCACGCGAGCGTCACGAGATCCGGCACGGCGACGGTCGCGCCATCGAGCGTGCGGGCAGTCTCGGGCACGAAGTCGAAGCGCACGCCGCGCTCGAATCGCTGCGGCAGCGACGCCACGACACCGACGAGGACGAGGTCGCGGCCTTCCAGGTCGGGCGCGAGCCGGTCGCCGAGCACGCGATGCGCGCAGCCCGCCGACCAGACGACGCCGAGCGTTGCCGCCGCCATGAAGACGAGCCCGAGGCGCGCGTAGCCTCCCGCGCGGAACGCGGCAAGCGACGCGAGGAGCGCGCCGGCGCCTGCGAGCAGAAGCACGATCACGCCCGGAAGCTCCGCTAGCCAGGCGACCAGGGTCACCCCGGCCGCGAAGCCGATGATCGACAGGCGTGCCGGAAAGACGCCGGTCATGCGGCTCCCGACGAAGCGCACGTCACGTGAGGCAAGCCGGCAGCGCTGCGGAAGCGAGCGCGTGGCGACGGGCGCGCGAAGAGCCGTCGCCGCCTCCCGGCCGCGTCGCGCCGCAAAGCCCCGGCACCCGGCGCGGAGGATCGGGAGCGGGCCAAAGCAGCCTGCTAAACTCCTGATTCTTCATTCACAGCGCACGGCCCCGAACGCGCCTTTCGCGCTCGGGGCGGAACGTCGATTCACGCGGGCCTGCGTCGCGCAGCAGCGGGCCGCCGCCATGCCCCGCAAGTTCTTCAAGAAGTACCTGCCCAGCCACGAGACGGTCAAGGACAACCGCCTCATCGGGCTCTTCGGGGACTGGCTTCATCATCCCAATCTCTGGCACCTCAACCGCCGTTCGGTCTCGGGCGGCGTCGCGATCGGGCTCTTCTCGGGGCTGATTCCGGGCCCGCTGCAGATGATCACCGCGGCGCTCATCGCGGTGCCGCTGCGCGTCAACCTGCCCGTCGCGCTCGCCACCACCCTCTACACGAATCCGTTCACGATCGTCCCGCTCTACGTCGTCGCCTACCAGATCGGCACGCTCATCACCGGCACGAGCGCCGGCACCATGGTCGCGCCGCCGGACTTCAGCCTGCGCGAGCTGCCCGCGTGGATCGCGGCGATGGTCGAGTGGACGCTTTCGCTCGGCAAGCCGCTCGCACTCGGCCTGCTCGTGCTGGCCTCGTCGCTCGCCGCACTCGGCTATGTCGCCGTGCAGGTGGGCTGGCGGGTGTACGTGGTGCTCGCGTGGCGCCGGCGGCAGCACGAGCGCGCGCGGCGATGACCCTTGGCATCCTCGAGCCGATCAGCCGGCGCTTCTGGAAGCCGCTCGCAGTGCTCGCCGCGATCCAGGTGGTCGGCACGGTCGGCTACACGGGCCATCGGCGATCGCGGTACGCCTGCATCGCCGGCCGCGAGATTGATACCGAATGCGGACGAAGAAAGGAGCACCTCTCCAGCCACGTCATCGCCTGCGGTGACGGGCCGATGACGCGACGTTGATCGCCGCCTGCGTCGGCCGCCCGATACCGACCTTCGCGACCTTCGCGACGTCTCACCCTCTGCGCGCCGCGCGCCCGGCGCGCGCGGCACCGCTCAGGCGCTGTCGGCGCCCAGCACACCGTCGGTGAGCCGCACGACGCGATCCGCGCGCCCGGCGAGCCCGGGATCGTGCGTCACGATGACGAAGCTCGTGCCGTGCTCGCGATTCAGAGTCAGCATGAGATCGTAGACGCCGGCCGCGGTCTTGCGGTCGAGGTTGCCGGTCGGCTCGTCGGCGAGCACGCAGGCCGGCCTCGTGACCAGTGCTCGCGCGAGCGCCGTGCGCTGGCGCTCGCCGCCGGACAGCTCGCCCGGCATGTGCTGCAGGCGCTCCGCGAGGCCGACCGCCGCGAGCACCGCGGCCGCCGCCTGCTGGGCGTCCGCACGCGGGATGCGGCGCACGAACAGCGGCATGGCGACGTTCTCGAGCGCGGTGAACTCCATCAGCAGGTGATGGAACTGGTACACGAAGCCGAGCGCCTCGTTGCGCAGGCGCCCCCGCTCGGCCTCGTCGAGGTCGGTCATGCGCCGGCCGAGCACCTCGACCTCGCCTGCGGTCGGGTCGTCGAGGCCGCCCAGGAGATGCAGCAACGTGCTCTTGCCGGAGCCGGAGGCGCCGACGATGGCGAGCACCTCGCCGCGGTGCACCTCGAGATCGACGCCATGCAGCACCGGGACGTTGAGGGGCCCTTGCGAGTAGGTCTTCCGCAAGCCGCGGCAGGCGAGCACCACGGGCTCTCGGACGTCGCCCGGCTGCACGCCGTTGCGTACGACGGGAACCTCGTCGCGCTTCATTCGTAGCGCAGCGCTTCCGCCGGCCGCACGCGCGACGCGCGCCAGCTCGGATAGAGGGTGGCGAGGAACGCGAGCACGAGCGAGACGAGCGCGATGGTGAGAACGTCGCGGCGCTGCAGGTCGGAGGGCAGCTCGCTGATGTAGTAGACCTCCTTGGAGAGGAACTGCACGTTGAGCAGCCGCTCGAGGAAGGGCACGACGACGTCGATGTTGACGGCGAGCAGGACGCCGAGGATGACGCCGAGGACCGTGCCGATGACGCCGATCAGCGCCCCCTGCACGACGAACACGCCCATGATGCTGCCCGGACTCGCGCCGAGCGTCCGCAGGATGGCGATGTCGGACTGCTTGTCGGTCACGACCATGACGAGCGTCGCCACGATGTTGAACGCGGCCACGGCGACGATCAATGTCAGGATGATGAACATGACGTTCTTCTCGATCTGCACCGCGCGGAAGAAATTGGCGTGGCTGCGCGTCCAGTCGCTCACGTAGATGTCCGGACCCAGGTTGCGGTAGAGCGACGCGGCGACGTCGCGCGACTTGAACAGGTCTTCGAGCTTGAGCCGTACACCGGAAACGTTCTGACCCATCTGGTAGAGGCGCTGCGCGTCCTCGAGGTTCACCAGCGCGAGGCCGGAGTCGTACTCGAACATCCCGACCTCGAACAGGCCGACGACGCGGAACTGCTTCAGCCGCGGCACGAGCCCCGCGGGGGTGACGAGCCCCTGCGGCGCGATGAGCGTGACGCGGTCGCCCGGCCCGACGCGCAGCGCGCGCGCGAGCTCCGAGCCGAGCACGATGCCGAACTCGCCGGCGCGCAGCTCCCCGAGGCTGCCGGTCAGCATGTGCTTGCCGATGTCGGCAACCTGGTCCTCCATCTGCGGGACGACGCCGCGCACGATCGCGCCGCGCACGTTGGCCTCGTTGGCGAGCATGCCCTGCGCGTTGATGTAGGGCGCGGCGGCCACCACGTCCGGCTCGCGCTTCACGCGCTCGGTGACTGCCTCCCAGCCGGCGAGGGAGTTGTCCGGGCCGGTGACGAGCACGTGCGACGCCACGCCGAGGATGCGCGCGCGCAGCTCCTGCTGGAAGCCGTTCATGACCGATAGCACCACGATCAGCGCCGCGACGCCGAGCGCGATGCCGAGCATCGAGATGAGCGAGATGAACGAGATGAAGTGGTTGCGGCGCTTGGCGCGGGTGTAGCGCAGGCCGATGAAGAGCTCGTACAGCAAGCGGCGCCTTTCGACGAATGCGTGATTCTCCCATATCGCACCGCTGCCAGCCGCCGGCGCAGCCGGGCAGACCCGGGTCCCGAGCAGGGACGACGGTCCGCACCGCGCACCGCGAAAACGCTTGCCGCACCTTAGGCGCACCACTAGACTGCCGCGCGACATGCATGTGCGTCTCGTCATCCCCGACCTCGCCTGGCCGGGAGAGGCCGCGGAGCTCTACGAGAGCCTCGTCGTTCCCGCGCTCGCGCATCTTGCCTCCAAGGGACGCCGGACCCGCTCGCCGGGCAAGAGCCTCGAGGCGTGGCTCCTCGAGGCGTTCCAGGTCGACTTCGGCGACGACCTGCCCGCTGCGCCTTATTCCCTGCTCGCCGACGGCGGCACGCCAGGAACGGACGTGTGGATGCGTGCCGATCCCGTGCATCTCCACGTGACGCGCGACGAGCTGCTCGTGGCCGACGCCCTCACCTTCTCGATCGAGCGTGCCGAGGCCGAGGCGCTTGCCGAAGCGCTCAACCTGCACTTCGCCACCGACGGCCTTGCGTTCTTCCCGCTCATGCCGACGCGCTGGTACGTGAAGCTGCCGGAATTGCCCGCGTTCGCGCCGGCGCCGCTCAGCGCGACGCGGGGGCGTGCGCTGGGCGCCGTCATGCCGCTCGAGCCGGCCTCGGCGCGCTGGCGCACGCTCATGAACGACGTGCAGATGCTCTTCCACGAGCACCCGGTGAACCGGGCGCGCGAGGCCCGCGGCGCGCAGCCGGTGAACGGCATCTGGATGTGGGGCGCCGGCCGGCTCGGGCCCGCGAAGGCGCGCGCGGCGACGCGTGTCTACGCCGACGATCCGCTCGCGCGCGGGCTCGGGCTCGCCGCGCAGTGCGCCGTCCACGATCTGCCCCGCACCGCCGCCGGGGTCTTGTCCGGGCCGGGGGAGGGCATCGTCCTCGTCGTGCTCGACGACCTGCGCGCCGCGGCCGCGTACGGCGAGGCCGGCGCCTGGCGCGAGGCGCTGGAGGCGATCGAGCGCGCTTGGTGCCTGCCGATCGTCGAGGCGCTGAAGGCGGACCGCGTGCACATGGTGACGGTGCACGCGCCCTGCGAGACGACCACGCTCGACTTCGAGACGACGCGCCGCGACCTGCGCGCTTTCTGGCGCCGGCTGCGACCGATGGAGGAGCTGGTGTGAGCGAGGCGCTCGTCGCCCCGGCGCTCACCGCCGCGCGGGCGCCGCGTCTCGTCGCCCGCCGCGTTCCGCTCGCCGCCTTTCATCGACTGACCGGCGAGGGTGTGCATCCCCTGCTCGCGCGACTGTACGCGGGACGCGGCATCACGTCCGCGGTCGAGGCCGACACCTCGCTCGCACGCCTGATCCCGCCATCGCAGCTCGCCTGCGCGGACACGGCCGCCTGCCTCCTCGCCGACGCCATCGAGGCACGCAAGCGCTTGCTCATCGTGGCCGACTACGACTGCGACGGCGCCACCGCCTGCGCCGTCGGCATGCGCGCCCTTGCGGCCTTCGGCGCCAACGTCGGCTTCCTCGTTCCCGACCGCTTCGTGCTCGGCTACGGGCTCACGCCGGCGCTGGTCGAGGTCGCCGCCGCCGCCCGGCCGGACATCCTCGTCACCGTCGACAACGGCATCGCCAGCGTGGACGGCGTGGCCGCGGCGCGGGCGCGCGGGATCGACTGCATCGTCACCGACCATCACCTCCCCGGCGACGCGCTCCCCGACGCGGCATGCATCGTCAACCCGAACCAGCCGGGCGATGCGTTCCCGTCGAAGTCGCTCGCCGGGGTGGGCGTGATGTTCTACGTGATGATGGCGCTGCGCGCGGAGCTGCGGCGCCGCGGCGCGTTCGCGTCGCGGCCGGAGCCGAACCTCGCGCATCTGCTCGACCTCGTCGCGCTCGGCACGGTCGCCGACGTGGTGAAGCTCGATGCGAACAACCGCATCCTCGTCGCCCGCGGGCTGGATCTGATGCGCACCGGCCGGATGCAGCCCGGCATCGCCGCGCTCTTCGCGGTCGCGGGCCGCGACCCGCGCCGCGCGACCGCGCTCGACCTCGGCTTCGCCCTCGGCCCCCGGGTCAACGCCGCAGGACGCCTTGCCGACATGAGCCTCGGCATCGAATGCCTGCTCACCCAGGACGTGGGCCGCGCGCTCGCCATCGCGCGCGCCCTCGACGACCTGAACCGCGAGCGGCGCGACGTGCAGGCGACGATGCTCGTCGCGGCGGACGAGCAGGTTGCCGCATACGACCTCGACCGCACCGCGAGCCTGACGCTGTTCGATGCCGACTGGCATGCGGGCGTCGTCGGCCTCGTCGCCGCGCGGGTCAAGGATCGCGTCCACCGCCCGACGTTCGCGTTCGCGGCCACCGGGGACGGCGAGCTGCGCGGGTCGGGCCGCTCGATTCCCGGCCTGCACCTGCGCGATGCGCTCGATCTCGTCTCCAAGCGCGCGCCCGCGCTCCTGCGCCGCTTCGGTGGCCATGCGGCGGCTGCGGGCGTGACGCTCGCGCCCGGCGACCTCGGCCGGTTTCGCGCCTTGTTCGACGCCGTGGTGCGCGAGCTCATCGGCGAGGACGTCTTCGAGAGGACGCTCGAGTGCGACGGCGGCCTCGAGCCCGAGTACGCCACGCTCGACGCGGCGCGCCTGCTCGACCGCCCCGTGTGGGGTCAGGGATTCCCCGCGCCGCTCTTCGCGGACGACTTCGCGATCGAGAGCCAGCGCCTCGTCGGCGAGAAGCACCTGCAGCTGCGACTGCGACGCGCCGGCCGCGTCTACCGCGGCATCGCCTTCGGACGCGACCTGCCGCTTCCAGGGCGCGTGCGCGCCGCCTACCGCTTGAGCACCGACGAGTGGAGCGGCCTCGCCGGACTGCAGCTTTGCGTCGAACACGCGGAGCCGCTCCCGAGCCCGTGAAGCGGCGCACGCGCACGTGAACGGGGACGGGCCGATCGCCTCGCTCGACCTGCAGATGCTCGGCGCGCTCGCGACTGCGCTCGCCATCGGGCTGCTCATCGGCGTCGAGCGCGAGCGCAACCCGGCGGCGCAGGCCGGCCTGCGCACCTTCGCCCTGGTCGGCCTGCTCGGCGGCCTCGCGGCGATCGTCGCGCGCGAGCTCGACGCCGGCTGGATCGTCGCCGCCGGGGCGGGGGCCGTTGCCGCCATGATCATCGTCGCGAACGCGCGTGCGCCCGCCACCGACGATCCCGGCACCACCACCGTGGTCGCGCTGCTCGTCGCCTACCTGCTCGGCGCGCTAGCCGTCCTGGGTGACCGTCGGGTCGCGATCATGCTCGGCATCGCGACAACCGCGCTGCTCTACTTCAAGCCCGAGCTAACGGGCGCGCTCGCCCGGCTCAGCCGGCGTGACCTGCTCTCGGTGCTGCAGTTCACCGCCGTGACATTCGTGGTCCTGCCGTTCCTCCCGAACGAGGGCTTCGGCCCGTACGGCGCGCTGAACCCCCACCGCATCTGGCTTATGGTCGTGCTGGTCTCCGGCATCGGGCTGGCGGGCTACATCGCGCTCAAGCTGGTCGGCGGGGAACGCGGCGCGTTGCTCGTCGGCGTCTTCGGCGGGCTCGTGTCGAGCACCGCCACCACGCTCGCCTACGCGCCGCTCGGTCGCGCCGACGCGACGCGCTCGCTCGCCGCACGGGTGATCGTGGTCGCGAACGTGGTGATGCTGATGCGCATCGGCGTGCTCGCCGCCGTGGCTTCGCTCGCGTTCCTGTCCCGCCTCGCGCCCGTGCTCGCCGGCGCGGTCGCGACCGGCCTGCTGGTCGCCTTCGGGCCGTGGCGCCGCCCCAGCGCGACCGCCGGCCCGGTGCCGGAGATCGCGAACCCGACCGATCTGCGCGAGGCGATCGGCTTCGGCGTCCTGTTCGCCGCGGTGCTGCTGCTCTCGGCGTGGCTCACCGAACGCTACGGCGCGAGCGGCCTGTATGTCGTGGCGGTGGCCTCCGGTCTCACCGACGTCGACGCGATTACCCTTTCCACCGGGGCGCTCGTTGCCGCCGGCAAGGTGTCCGCGGCCGACGGCGCGCTCGCGGTGGTGCTCGCGATCGCAGCGAACCAGGCCGTCAAGGTCGGGTTCGTCGCCGCTCGCGGCGGCCCGGCGCTGCTACGCTCCGCCGGGGCGCCGCTGGCGCTGATCGCGGGGGCTGCGGTCCTCATCGCAGTCGCGTTGCGGTTCGCCTGAGAGGGTGAAGAAATCGTCGCGAGCCACGATGTCCATGCCCCTGCCTCCGGAAGGAGACCACGGTCCCGCGGCAGAGCGGCGGAGGCACTCCGCACCCCCGCGGTTTCGCCGGCTACGCGAACAACCCCTCGAGCGGCGGTACGCCGCGACTATCGGGAAAGACCTGCGTCTCCAGAGCGGCCTCGCTTGTGCCGAGCTGCGCGGCGAGCGCGGCCTTGAGGAGCGCGCGCAGGTCGAGGGTCGGACGCAGGTCGCGGCCCTCGTGCAGATCGCGGTCGCCGAGCCCGGGCCATTGCGCGATGACGCGCCCGCCACGCACGGCACCGCCGAGCGCAAACGCCGCCGCGGCCGTGCCGTGGTCGGTGCCGCGCGAACCGTTGATGGCGACCGTGCGACCAAACTCGGTCACGACGAGCACGACCGTGTGCCGCCACGCGGGTCCGAGCGACGCCTTGAGCGTGGCGGTTGCGCGATCGAGCTGACGCAGATTGCGCGCCAGCGGCCCGAGCTCGCCGGCCTGGTTCGCGTGCGTGTCCCATCCGCCGAAGTCGATCGTCGCGACGCGCGGTCCATCGGGCTGCGAGAGCAAGCGGCCGGCGGCCTGCGCGAGCACCGCGACGGGCGCGCCGCGGCCGCTTCTTCCCCCGTCGCGTGTGCCCTGCCCCTCCATCAGCGCCTCGGTCTCGAGAGCCGCGGCAAAGGGCTTCGCGAGCAACGGGTCGTCGCGATACAGGCGACCGAGGCGGTCGAGGAGGTCCGGGTCGGGCGATGGCATGACCGAGGGCGACCACGAGGTGACGGGGGCCGGACCGCGCAGCACGAGCGGCACGCTCGCACCGAGCGCTACGCCCCCACTGCGCTGAGCGGCTTGCGCGAGCGCAACGTTGAGCCAGCCGGCGTCACGACCGTAGGGCTTCGCCGTGCCGTTCTCGAGGACGTTCTGCGCGTCGAAGTGCGAGCGGTCGCGGTACGGCGTGGCCACCGCGTGCAGGACCGCCGCCTCGCCCGACCGATAGAGCTTGTGCATCTCGGGCAGGAGCGGGTGCAGAGCAAACGTGCCGTCCAGCGCGAGCGCGCCGTTCACCTCGCCCGGCGCCGCAGTGGCAAGGTCGCCACGCCGGCGCGCGAGGTCGGGGTCGCCGTACGCGGGCACCGCGGCGAGCCCGTCGAGGCCGCCCCGCAGGAACACGAACACCAGCCGCCGCTCGCTGGAGGCACCCTGCGCCAGCCCGAGGCCGGGCAAGGCCGACAGCACGGCAAGGCCGCCGAGCGTCTTCAACGTATCGCGTCGGTTCGTCATCGGATGTCCTATCGCTTCTGGAATTCCGGGGACGCGAGCACGAGCGCGAGGCCCTGCTGCCTGCTCTCCGCACGCGCGATCGCGAGACGCGTCGCGCCGGATAGCGCCGGCCCGTAGGCGGACTCGGCGACGGCGAGCGGATCGACGCGCGCGCCCACGCGCTCGGCGAGCGCGCTGGACCACTCTATGCGCTTCCACAGGCCGTCGGCGTCGGCCCACGCGACTGCCGTGTCCGGCCACCCTTGCGGCGACGGCGGGAAGAACGGGCGCTGACCCATCTCGCGCAATGCGAGGAACAGCGCCTCGGGCCTCGCCTCGCGTGCCGGGGGCACGGCGCGCAGCGCCGAGGCAACGAACTCGATCGGCTGCTTGAGCTTCGCGAGCGGTTGCGCCCACGCCTCCGGCGAACCCACCAGCGCGGCGTGCACGACCGGCAGGTCGCCGCCGGAATCGACGAACGCATGGGCGACGCGGTCCACCACCGCGGGCGGCGGATCGTCGGCGACGAAATGGCGCACGAGCCTGGTCGCGATGTGGTGCGCCGTCGACGTCTGTGCGGCGAGGTCGCGCAGGATCGCCTCGCCCTGCGCCATCCCTTCCTGCGCGTAGACGCGACCGAGCACCGCCTTCGGCCCACTCTCGTGACGGCGCGGTGCGAAGCGAAAGCCCGTGTCCGTGAGGCCGCCCACGGTCCAGCCCGTGATCGCACGCGCGAACATGGTCACGTCGGCCTGCGTGTAACCGCCGTTCACGCCCACGGTGTGCAGCTCGAGGATCTCGCGCGCGAGATTCTCGTTGAGGCCGGTCGCGCGCGGCAGGTTCGCGCGCCCCGCCGCCTCCGGCGCCCTGAAGCCGGGTGCGACCGACAGATGGTTGTCGAGGTAAAGGATCATCGCCGGGTGCTTCACCGCGGCGAGCAGCAGATCGACGAAGCGCCCGTTGACGTTCGGCCGGATCGCTTCGCGCTCGAACGCGCCGGCGACGGCGAACACCGCCGGCTTGTCCGCGGAGACGCTGAAGTGATTGGCCCAGAACCAGGTCAGCCGCTCGTGGAAGGGGGCGGCGGTGGTCGCGGCGATGCCGAACCGCGCGCCGATCTCCTTCGCCGCGATCGGCAGGAAGTGCTTCGCGAAGCTCGCCTCGACGCCTGGCTGCGGGGTGCCTTGTGCCGGCGCGTCCTCGGCACCGCGACGCTCGGCGCGAAGCTTCATCAGCCAGCGCGGGAACTCCTTCACGAGCTCCTCCGAGCCGTCGAGACCCGAAAGCTGCGGATAGTCGGGCGCCGGACCGCGGAGCTGGGCAAGCAGCCAGCCGCGCGGGTCGTGCGCGGCGGTGGCGATCTCGCCAGGGGCGGCACCGAGACCGAAGCGGTTGACGGCGATGACGGCATCGAGGGGGTTCAAGGTCGGTCCTCGTATCTGCGTTTCCCGTCAACGCGTGAGGCCCGCGCGATCCTGCGGTGCGCATGGCAGAAATCCGCTGCCGCGTGACGCATGCCACGGGCGGCGTCGATTCCTGCGGCGCGGACCGGAGGAAGTCGCAGCCTGAGAGCGTTGAAGGGACGCAGGATGATGCAAGCGCGCGGACCCCTGCAGCATCGAAACGAATCGTTACTGCCTCGCCACGAAAGGACATCATGAAAGCCTCGATCACCCTCGCCCTCGTCGCCGGCCTGGCGGCGGGCTGCCTTGCCGCGCCCGATGCCGAGGCGCGCCAGCGCAGCGGCTCCGGCAGCTTCGCCACCGGCGGCGGGAAAGCCGGCACGTATCAGCGCAGCATCGACCGTTCGCCCGGCGCCGTGAGCCGCCAGGGCTCCATTACCACGCAGGACGGCCACGTGTACTCGCGCTCGTCCACCGGCACCTACGATCGCAGCACCGGCGCGGTGAACCGCTCGATGACGGGCGCCGGTGGCCGCACGCGTACCTCGAGCGGCACTTACGACCGCGACACGAACACCTACGAGCGCACCATCACGGGCGCGAACGGCGGTCAGGCGCACGCCACGACGACTTATGATCGCGACGCGAGAAGCGCGTCGTCGACCTACGTCGGGCCCGGGGGCAAGACGGCCACCAGCACGAGCACCTACAGCGGCGGCAACAAGGGTTTCGACACCACCTTGACCGGAGCGGACGGCAGGACCTACACACGCTCTTCCTCGAACACATGGAACGGCGAGACGGGCACGCGCACGAAGTCGGTGACCGGCTACGACGGCAATACACGGACGGTCGACGTCACGCCCGACCGCCCGAACTGACCCCGTCAGGATGGCCGAGGGCGCCGACGCAGACCACGAGCTCATGGCGGAGGTCGCGCGCGGCGATGCGCGTGCCTTCCGCCGGCTCGTCGATCGGCATGCCGCCTGGGGCCTCGGTTTCGTGGAGCGCATGGTCGGCGCGCGGGCAGACGCCGAGGACCTGGTGCAGACGGCGTTCCTCCGCGTCTGGCAGGGCGCAGGGAAGTGGGAGCCTGCTGCGCGCTTCCGCACCTGGTTCTACCGTGTCCTCTACAACCTGTGCATGGATCACTTCCGC
>Ga0114939_10001089_pt1 | contig 21991 bp, 20 predicted proteins | sample AshMeaCrysSpring_FD_87196 | JGI IMG/M metagenome (GOLD analysis project Ga0114939, IMG submission 87196) | Groundwater microbial communities from Big Spring, Nevada to study Microbial Dark Matter (Phase II) - Ash Meadows Crystal Spring | ecosystem: Environmental > Aquatic > Deep subsurface >...
AACGGCCGCAGCGATCCTGCGGCCGTTTTTCTTTTGCCCACCTCTCCCGCGAGGCGGGAGAGGTCGGCCACAGGCCGGGTGAGGGTCTCCTGACCTCTCCCGCGAGGCGGGAGAGGTCGGCCACAGGCCGGGTGAGGGTCTCCTGACCTCTCCCGCTTGCGGGAGAGGTCGGCCGCAGGCCGGGTGAGGGTGATCAGTCCGGCAATGAGCGACGTGCCACGCATGACCAACGTCTTCCTCGTAGGCCCGATGGGCTCGGGCAAGAGCGCCGTGGGCCGCCAGCTCGCGCAGCGGCTCGGCCTCGACTTCGTCGACACCGACGACGAGATCGAGGCGCGCACCGGCGTCGACATTCCCTACATCTTCGAACGCGAAGGCGAGGCCGGCTTTCGCCACCGCGAGGCCGAGGTCATCGACGCGCTGACGCAGCGCGACGGCGTGCTCGTCTCCACCGGCGGCGGCGCGATCCTGGACGCAGGCACGCGCGGGCGGCTGCGCGCGCGCGGCCGGGTCGTGTATCTTCGGACCTCCGTCGACCAGCAACTCGCCCGCACCCGCCGCAGCAATGACCGGCCGCTCCTCAACAACGACGACCCACGCGGCACGCTCGAACGCCTGTTCCAGCAACGCGCGCCCCTGTACCTCGAGGTGGCCGAAATCGTGGTCGATACCGACGGCCGCAAGGTGAAGACCGTGGTCGACCAGATCTGCCGCGAACTGGGCCTCGGCGGGTCTTCGCCGTGACCCCCGGCCCGCCACTCGAACTGCGCATCGACCTCGGTGAGCGCAGCTACCCGATCCTGATCGGGGCCGGGCTGCTCGACGACGCCGGCCTGCTCGCTCGGCACGTGCCCGCGCGTGACGTCCTGATCGTCACCAATGAGACCGTGGGTCCCCTGTACCTTGCGCACCTCGAGCGCGGCCTCGCCGGCAAGCGCGTGCGGTCGGTCGCGTTGCCCGACGGCGAACAGCACAAGAACCTCGCCGTGCTTGGCCGCGTCTTCGATGCGCTGGTCGACGCGCGCCTCAATCGCGATGCCTGCGTGGTCGCGCTCGGCGGCGGCGTCGTGGGCGACATGGCCGGCTTTGCGGCGGCGTGCTACCAGCGCGGCGTCGACTTCGTGCAGGTGCCGACGACGCTGCTCGCGCAGGTCGACTCCTCCGTCGGCGGCAAGACCGGCGTCAATCACCCGGGCGGCAAGAACCTGATCGGCGCGTTCCACCAGCCGCGCGCGGTGATCGCCGACATTGGCACGCTGCGGACGCTGCCGCCGCGTGAACTGCGCGCCGGCATTGCCGAGGTGATCAAGTACGGGCTCGTCACCGACCTCGACTTCCTCGCGTGGATTGAGGATCACGTCGAACGGTTGCTCGCGCTCGACGTGGACGCATTGGCGGTCGCGGTACGGCGTTCATGCGAGATCAAGGCGCGCATCGTCGCCGCCGACGAACGCGAGCAGGGTGCGCGCGCGCTGCTCAACCTCGGCCACACGTTCGGGCATGCGATCGAGAACGCGTCCGGGTACGGCGAATGGCTGCACGGTGAGGCCGTCGCGATGGGGATGCTGCTCGCGGCCGACCTGTCGCAGCGCCTCGGGTATCTCACGGCGGCAGACGTCGTGCGCGTGCGCGACGTCCTGCGGCGGTCCGAGCTGCCGCTCACCGCTCCGCCGATCGGCGCCGCCAGGGCGCTGGAACTGATGGGCATGGACAAGAAGGTGCTCGCCGGGCGCATCCGGCTGGTGCTGCTGCGCCAGCTCGGGGCTGGCATCGTGACCGGCGACTATCCGGCCGACGCGCTTGCTGCAACCCTGCAGACCCACTTCGAGGGAGCGCGGACATGACCGGGCGAGCAGATCACGGCGCAGGCAGCGGCGACGACACGGTCCTGGCGCCCTATGCGCAGCGCTCGGCCGATTCGCGCGGCCGGCGCGTGCCCGAGCCGCCGCCGCGCCACCGCACCGAATACCAGCGCGATCGCGATCGCATCGTGCACTCCACGGCGTTCCGGCGGCTGGTCTACAAGACGCAGGTCTTCGTCAATCACGAAGGCGACCTGTACCGCACCCGCCTCACGCATTCGCTGGAAGTGGCGCAGATCGCGCGCAGCGTGGCGCGTGCGCTCAGCCTCAATGAGCCGCTGGCCGAGGCGGTGTGCCTCGCGCACGACCTCGGCCACACGCCGTTCGGCCACGCGGGGCAGGACGCGCTCAACGACTGCATGCGCGACTTCGGCGGCTTCGAGCACAACCTGCAGTCGCTGCGGGTAGTGGACGAGCTCGAGGAACGGTATGCCGAATTCCCCGGCCTCAACCTCACGTTCGAAGTGCGCGAAGGCATCCTGAAGCACTGCTCTGCTGCCAATGCCCGCACGCTGGGCGAGCTCGGCCGCCGCTTCCTCGAGCGCACGCAACCCGGGCTCGAGGCGCAGCTCGCGAACCTCGCGGACGAAGTGGCCTACAACAACCACGACGTCGACGACGGCATCCGCGCAGGCCTGATCACGATCGACGATCTCTGCGACTGCCGCATGTTCGGCCGTCAGTACGAGAGCGTCCGCGCGCAGTACCCGGAACTGGGCGGGCGCCGCCTGGTGCACGAAGTGGTGCGGCGCATGATCGACTACACGGTCAACGACCTGATCGATGCCTCGGCGGCATCGCTTGCAGCCGCCGCGCCGCACAGCGCGGACGACGTGCGCTCGCGCAACGCGCCGCTGCTGCGGTTTTCGGATGCGGTGCGCGAAGAACACCTCGAGCTGAAGCGCTACCTGCGCGAGCACCTGTACAAGCACTACCGCGTGCTGCGGATGACGACCAAGGCGCAGCGCGTCGTGCGCGAACTGTTCGGCGCCATGTTCGACGAGGTCAACCTGATGCCGACGGAGCACCAGGAGGCGGCGCGCCGGCTCGAGTCCGCGACGGGCCCTTCCGGCCGTGCGCGGGCCGTGGCCGACTACATCGCGGGCATGACCGACCGCTTCGCGATCCTCGAGCACCGCCGGCTGTTCAATCCGGCCGAGCGTACCTAGGCCGCAGACAGGTACAGCACGATGATTCGCCCGGCGGCGTGGCCGGGCGTAGAACGCAGGGAGCCCGCGACACATGTCCACCCCCACCCAGCAGCGGCTGCAGCAACTCGCCGGCACGCAGTACATCGACGGTGACTACCGCGCGGGCAGCGGTCCGCGCCGCGACATCGTCGATCCTGCAACCGGCGCCGTCTTTGCGCACTTCACCGAGGCCACGCCGGCCGAGGTCGAGGCCGCGATCACAGCGGCTGCGCGGGCGCAGAAAGAATGGTGGGCGATGGGCGCGCTCGATCGCGCGAATGCCTTGCACCGCGTTGCGACACGGCTCGTCGAGATGTCCGCGGCCGCGGGCGAGTGCCTGACGCGCGAGATGGGCAAGCCATTCCGCGAATCGAACTGGGAGATCGGCGCCTCCTCGTCCGCTTTCCGTTATTACGCGGAGCTCGCGCGCCACGACCAGGGCCGCGTCTCGGGCCCCGTGATCGCGGGCCAGCTGCAGATGACGCTCAAGGAGCCGCTCGGTACCGTGGTCTCGATCGTGCCGTTCAATTTCCCCGTGCTGCTGTTCGGCTGGCAGGCGGCGGCGGCGCTCGCGGCGGGCAATGCCGTGATCGTGAAGCCGTCGGAGCTCACGTCGTTGACCCTGCTGCTGGTGATGGCAGCGTTCGACGAGCTGCCGCGGGGACTCGTGCAGACGCTGACCGGCGGTGCGGCGACGGGAAAGCGCCTCGTCGAGCATCCGGGCACGCATGCGGTCGCGTTCACGGGCAGCGTGCCGGCCGCGCGGGCCGTGGCGGAGACCGCGGGCCGCCGCTTCAAGCCGGTGCTGATCGAGGCGTCAGGCAACGATCCGTTCATCGTCATGCCGTCCGCGCCTGTCGACGTCGTGGCCAAGGGAGCGACGTTCGCGGCCTTCCTCAACTGCGGCCAGGTCTGCACCTCCGCCGAACGCTTTTACGTGCACGAAGCCGTCTACGACGAGTTCGTCGCCGCGCTGGCCCGCGAGGCACGCGCGCTGCGCATCGGCAGCGGGCTCGATCGCATCGACGTCGGTCCGCTGGCCTCGAGTCGCGAACGCGATCGGGTCGAGCGCATCGTCGCGCGGGCGGTCGAGCAGGGTGCAAAGGTCGTTTGCGGCGGCCGCCGTCCGCTGCACATGACGCAGGGCTGCTTCTACGAGCCGACCGTGCTCGAAGTGACGCACGCCATGGACATCATGCACGGCGAGTGCTTCGGGCCCCTGGCGCCGGTCTGCAAGGTGAGCGACCTGGACGAGGCCATCCGGCTCGCCAACGATTCGGACTTCGGGCTGGGGGCCAACATCTACACCAGCGACCTGGTCGAGGCCATGCGGGCCGTGAGCGAGATCGAGAGCGGTATCGTCTGGGTCAACACGCCGCTCAACGACAACGACTGCGTGCCCTTCGGCGGCCGCAAGCTCTCCGGCATGGGCCGTGAGCTGGGTGCCGAGGGCCTCGAGCAGTTCCGGCGCTCGAAGATGGTCATGATCTCGCCCACGGCCGAGGCCGACCCCGAATGGTTCCCGTACCCGGATCGCGACGCCTGGCCGGGCCAGTGAGTGGGCCGGCAAGCAGGCCAATGCAGCGGCCAGTGAGGGCTTGCGCGGACGCCCGGCCGGGTTCCGTCTGGTAGCATCGCCAGGCTTCTTGCCGCTGCGAGTGCCGCCTTGACCCCCAAGAACATCCCCGATCGGGACCGCCTGATTTTCGCCATGGACGTCGCCGACCCGCAGGCAGCGCGCCTGATGGTGGAAAAGCTGGGCGATGCCGTCGTCTTCTACAAGATCGGCCTGGAACTCTTCATGTCCGGCGGCTACTTCGAGCTGCTCGACTGGATGGTGGCCCGCGGCAAGAAAATCTTCGTCGACCTCAAGTTCTTCGACGTGCCGGCCACGGTGGCCGCGGCCGTCAAGCAGCTGTGCGGGCGCGGCGTGACGTTCGCGACGATCCACGGCAACCAGGCGATCATGGAAGCGGCCGCGGCGGCGAAGGGCGACGTGAAGATCCTCGCCGTCACGGTGCTGACGAGCCTCGATCGCGGCGATCTCGAGGACCTCGGCTTCAGCGTCGACGTCGAGAAGCTGGTGCTGTCGCGTGCGCGTCGCGCGCTCGAAGCCGGTTGCGACGGTGTCGTGTCGTCGGGCCTCGAGGCGCCGATGCTGCGCGAACACATCGACCATCGCCTGCTCGTCGTGACGCCCGGCATCCGTCCGGTCGAGAACAAGCCCGTCGACGACCAGAAGCGCACGGTCGACGTGGCGCAGGCGTTCGCCAACGGCGCCGATTACATCGTGGTCGGACGGCCGATCCGCGACGCGGCGGATCCGCGCGCCGCCGCCGAAGCGATCCAGCAGACGATCAAGCAGTGCTTCGCCGGAGTGAAATCGTGACCGCCCTCCTGCAGAACGACCTGTTGCTGCGTGCGTTACTGCGCCAGCCCACGCCGCGCACGCCGCTGTGGATGATGCGGCAGGCCGGGCGCTACCTGCCCGAATACCGCGCCACGCGCGCGAAGGCCGGCAGCTTCCTGAACCTGTGCATGAACCCCGAGCTGGCGTGCGAAGTCACGCTGCAGCCGCTCGATCGCTATCGTCTCGATGCCGCGATCCTGTTCTCCGACATTCTCACGGTGCCGCACGCCATGAACGTCGGGCTCTCGTTCGAGACCGGCGAAGGCCCGAAGATCGCGCGGCCGGTGCGCACGCCGGCCGACATCGATCAGCTGCCGATCCCGGACCCCGAAGGCGAACTGCGTTACGTCATGGACGCTGTGCGCACGATCCGCCGCGAGCTCAAGGGCCGCGTGCCGCTGATCGGGTTCGCGGGCAGCCCGTGGACCGTGGGCACGTACATGGTCGAAGGCGGCGGCAGCAAGAACTTCGAGCACATCAAGGGGATGCTCTATGGCGCGCCGGACCAGTTGCATCGCCTGCTGGACGTGATCACGCGTGCAACCACCTTGTATCTCAATGCGCAGATCGCCGCAGGCGCGCAGGCCGTGATGGTGTTCGACACCTGGGGCGGCGCGCTGACGCCGTCCGATTACCGCGAGTTCTCGCTGCGCTACATGCAGCAGATCGTCGACGGCCTGACGCGCGAGGCGGAGGGGCGCCGTGTGCCAGTGATTCTTTACACGAAGGGCGGCGGCGACTGGCTGGCCGACATGGCCGCCACGGGCTGCGATGCGCTCGGCGTCGACTGGATGACCGACCTCGCCGATGCGCGCCAGCGCGTGCAGGACAAGGTGGCGCTGCAGGGCAACCTCGACCCGAGTGTGCTCTACGCGCCGCCCGCGGCGATCCGCGCGCAGGTGGCGAAGGTGCTGGCCAGCTACGGCAAGGGCTCCGGCCACGTGTTCAACCTGGGCCATGGCATCCATCCGGAAGTGAAGCCGGAGCATGCACTCGCGATGATCGAGGCGGTGCATGAGCTCTCTCCGCGTTACCACGCGGAGAAAAGTGGCTAGGAAAAGGACTAGGGGCTGGGGGCCAGTCGGAATGCGACACCGGACCCTCCGCCCCACCCTCGACCTTTATTTCCTGACGTTCACTCACATCGGCACGCTTCAGGTTGTGGCACAGTGCTCGATGCCACCACTTCCTGCTAACCCCTAACCCCCCTGCCCCTAGCCCCTCTCATGGACATCAGCAAAATCAGCATCGGCGCGGACCCGCCCAGTGACGTCAACGTCCTGATCGAGATCCCGCAGGGCGGCGTGCCCGTGAAGTACGAACTCGACAAGGAATCGGGCGCGCTGCGCGTCGACCGCTTCCTCAACACGGCGATGTTCTACCCGGGCAATTACGGCTTCATCCCGCACACGCTGTCCGGCGACGGCGATCCGGTCGACGTGATCGTCGTCGTGCCCAGCCCGGTGGTGGCGGGCGCCATCGTCCGCGTGCGCCCCGTCGGCGCGCTGCTGATGAAGGACGAGGCGGGCGACGACGAGAAAGTCATCGCGGTGCCCGTCGACAAGCTGCATCCGTTCTATTCGGGCGTGAAGTCCTACAAGGACCTGCCCGTCACGCTCACCGACCAGATCGCGCACTTCTTCCAGCATTACAAGGACCTCGAGAAGGGCAAGTGGGTGACGATCGTGAGCTGGGTGGGCACCGAGCGCGCCGAGAAGATGATCATCGAAGGCATCCACCGCGCGGCCAGCGCGGGAGACGACGTGGCGGCGCATTACGTTGCGCAGCATTCGATGGCGGCGGCCTCGCGCGCGACGACTCGCCGCAGCAAGAAGAAGTAGGGATTGCGTCGACCGGCGATCATGCCGCCCTGGTCGGTGCGCGTCAGTCGAACAACGACCTCGATGCCTCGAAATGCGTATCGGCGATCGTCTCGAGCCCGGGACGGGGGCGCAGATAGCTGAAGTACGCGACCCAACGCTCCTGCTGGCTGGTGTTGGCCAGGCCGCGGTGCAGGATTCGATCGTCGAAGATCAGGCAATCGCCCGCAGCCATCGCCTGCGCGCTGGGTTCGCTTGCGGCGACGTCCGGCTGCTCGTGCCGCCGCAGCAGTGCCGGCGTGATCTCCGTCGCGGACTGATACAGCAGGTCGTCGCGGTCCAGCCACGGGTAGCGCAGGTGGTTCGTCAACTGGTGCGTGCCGCGCGCGACTTCGGTGGGGCCGGCCTCCAGCGAAATATCGGCAAGCGCCAGCAGCACGTTCACCGCGTGCGCCGGCCGCGCCTCCGCAGCCTCGTGCGGTGAGTCGATGTGCCACTGTTGCGCCGGTGAGCCAGGCCGGGAGAAGACGACGCCGCAGAACGAGGGCCGGGCCCCGGGCCCCAGTACCGCGCAAACCAGTCTCAGCCACGGCACCTCCGGTGCGGCAGAGCCCTCGGCGCCCCAGATCGGCATCACGACACGCTCATGCAGCGGGACATCGAAGCGTCCCGGCGAACGTTGCACCAGCTCGCGATAGCCATTGCGGCTGCCGATGCCGATCGGCCGATCGCCGAGCGCTGCCATCACCACCGCGACCCGGGCACGCATCACTTCGTTGATACTCCGGAGCAGCGGCTCCGGCACCATCCCGCGCGCCATGACGACACCTGCCGTGGCGAACTGATCGGGATCGGCGGGCGGGCTCGCTTCGTTGTGGACTGGCGGGGCAGCGTGCATACGGTGCACCGGAGTGTAGTCCATCCCATGCGTCGCCGACCCGCATTGCGGTGCCTCCGCGAACGGCCCTAGAGTCTGCCTGTCGCCCATCGGAGTCTTCGTCATGAGCGTCGTCCCGCCGTCCGCAGCCGAGGCCCGTGCCGACCTCGCCGCGGCATTTCGTTGGGCGGCGCGGCTGGACTGGCATGAGTCGATCGCCAACCATTTCAGCGTCGCCGTCTCGGCGGACCGCTGCCGCTTCCTGCTGAATCCGAATGGACGGCACTTTTCCCGTATCCGTGCCAGCGAACTGCTGTTGCTGGACGCGCGCGACGAGTCCTCGCTGGAAGGCCCTGGCGCACCCGACCCCACAGCGTGGTATCTGCATGCTCGACTGCACCAGCGGTTGCCGCAGGCGCAATGCATCCTGCACACCCATATGCCCCACGCGACGGCGCTCGCATGCCTCAAGGACTTCGAACTGCTGATGCTGGACCAGAACGCCTGCCGGTTTCATGGCCGAGTGGCGTATGACCGCGACTACGCCGGCATGGCGCTCAGCGCGGAGGAGGGCGAACGCGTGGCCGGCCTGCTCGCCGGCGGCAAGACCGTGCTGATGATGGGCAATCACGGCGTGCTGGTGGTCGGCAGCTCGATCGCCGAGGCCTTCGACGACCTGTACTACCTGGAGCGTGCGGCCAGAGTGCAGTTGCTGGCGCTGGCGACCGGACTGGCGCCGGCGTTGATACCGGACGCCGTGGCAGCGAGGACCTGCAGGCAATGGCACTCGTATCCCGGCGACTATGCCCGGCGACATTTCGACGCGCTGCGGGAAATCCTGGACCAGGAAGAGCCGGACTATCGGCTGTGAGCGGCACGCGGTCGCGCGGACTGAGTCAGGTCTCCGGACTGTCGGAGACCATCCCTGCGCGACGAGTGTTTGAGCGTGAACGAGATCGCCACGCTGGCGCCCGCCGCGGGCACGTCATCTCGATCCGCAAACATCCAACGTCACGCCTGTAACCTTTGGTGCTGCGCGAACGTATTGGCTACGCCCCAGCTCAAAACAAAGGGATTCAGCCAATGAAATCAACTGCTCTCGGTCTTGCTCTGGCCTTGTTCGCCACTGGCGCTCTGGCTGACGACGCCGCTCGCGCCGTCTATGAGGTCTCCATCACCAACATCACCAAGGGGCAGACGTTCACCCCCCAGCTCATCGCCCTTCACAGCGACAGCGTGGCTTTGTTCCAGCTGGGTGCTCCGGCGTCTGACGAACTCGAGGTGCTGGCCGAGGGTGGCAGCACCGCCCCGCTGACCGACTTCCTCAAGAAGCAGGGCAGAAACGTGGGTGCCGTAACGACGATCGGCGCGCTGCTGCCGCCCGGCGCAACGGCGGTCGCTACACTCGAAACGTCGGAGAAGAGTGAATTCCTGAGCACTGCTGGCATGCTGATTCCCACCAACGACACCTTTTTTGCCTTGAATAGTTATCCGCTGCCGCGGCGCGGTTCGGTGACCGTCTTTGCCCAGGCCTACGATGCGGGCACCGAGGCGAATGACCAGAACTGCGCCAACATTCCCGGCCCGCGCTGCGGCGGCGCCGGTCTGTCGGCCGGAGTCAACGCCGGAGACGAGGGATTCGTTTACGTCGGCAACGGCTTTCACGAACTCGGCGCACGTGATGGGGCGACCGGTGAGGTGCTGCAACCACTCCAGTACGACTGGCGCAATCCGGTCGCCATGATCCGAATCAAGCGGCTACGATAAGTCAGCGCCTCGACGGACTGGCCCGAAGCGCTGCACAACGCTCCGGGCTGGCCCGGCCTTTTGCATGCACGCTGACGATGAAAATGACTGGTACGACTGGATGCTCCTGGCGCAGGCGGGAGATGCTCATGCCTACAACAAGCTCTTGGCGAGCCTGTCGCGGGCGATCACGAGCTACGTCGTGCGGCGCTTTGGCAACGTCGAGTTCGCGGACGATTGCGTGCAGGAGTCGCTGATCGCCCTGCATGAGGCCCGCCACACGTTTCTGCCGGGACGGCCGATCCGGCCGTGGGTATTCGCCATCGTCCGTAACCGGGCGATCGACATGCTGCGCCGTCAGCAACGCCGTCAGCGTCTCTTTGCCGTCGACATCGACGACCCGATGCTGCCCGTTGCAGACGCGGCGCCGGAGGCGCACGCGGATGATCGGCGCGAGTCGGCAGACCGGGTGCTCGAGGCCCTGCCACCGCCGCAGAGGCAGGCGCTGGAATTGACGAAGCTCATGGGGCTCAGCATCACCGAAGCCGCATCGCGCGCCGGAATCTCTGCAGGCGCCATGAAAGTCAGGGTGCATCGGGCGACCCGAGCGGCAATCAGGGCGGTGGAGGCCGATCGAGAATGAGAAGCCGACAGGAAGAACTCATCGCGAAGCTCACCGCCGATCTGACGCCCGTCAAGACAGCGCCGCCACCTCTCCGTGTCGCCGGCCTCTGGTGGCTTGGCAGCTGGCTGTTCGTCATTGTCGTGACGCTGCTCACCGGGCCGCTGCGGCCGGGGGCCTTCGTCGATCTGTTGACCAGCGCGCAGTTCGCTGCGGAATCCCTGGTCGGGTTTTTCGCGGCTGCGCTGATCGCCGCATGGGTATTCGAAGACAGTATCCCGGGAACGAGACGCCGGGGTCTGCTGCTCCTCGGGCTGGCCGCGGTGGCCTCGTGGCTCATCGCCTATGTCGTCGGACTCGAGTATCCAGCCCTCGAGCCATCGATGGCCGGAAAGCGGGCCGGTTGTGTCCTGCAGACGCTGCTGTTTGCCGCGCCACCCATGGTAGCCGGCATCTGGCTCACCAATCGCAACTACTTCCCGCTCGCGCCGCTGCGTAGCGCGGCCCTGATCGGGCTGGCGGGTGCGATGTTGCCGGCGCTCTTCATGCAGTTCGCCTGCATGTACGATCCGCTACACATCCTGCGCTTCCACATTCTGCCGATACCTGGCGTGGTGATCGCTGGCGTGATTGGCGCCTGGGTCGCACGTCGGGCTTTTGGAAGACGGCGTGACCTCTTGCGGGGACGGCGTGGCTGATCAGACCGGACGCGTTACCGGCTGCATCAACCGTCCGCGCCTTTCCTCGACGGTGGCGCGTCAGTCGATGCGCCGAGGTCTCGTATCAGCCGGACATCGCTTCAGTGATGTGCCGCCGCCTGATGCGTTGGCGAGGCCGATGCCGCTTCTGCCTTCGGCTTCAGCTCGTCCTTCAGTTCGCGTCGCAGGATCTTGCCGACGTTCGTTTTCGGCAGTTCATCCCTGAAGTACACGCGCTTCGGCACCTTGTAGCCGGTGAGCGCGCCGCGGCAATGCTCGATCAGCTGCTCTTCGGTCAGTGACGGATCCTTGCGCACGACGAACAGCGCGACGACTTCGCCCGCGCGTTCGTCGGGCTGTGCGACGGCGGCCACTTCGAGCACGCCGGGGTGCGTCACGGCGACGCCTTCGACTTCGTTCGGGTACACGTTGAAGCCCGAGACCAGGATCATGTCCTTCTTGCGGTCTTCGATGAAGACGAAGCCCTGTGCGTCCATGTGGCCGATGTCGCCGGTGCGCAGCACCTGGCCCGGCAGCATTACCTTTGCGGTCTCGTCGGGCCGGTTCCAGTAGCCCTGCATGACCTGCGGGCCCGCGACGCAGATCTCGCCGGACTGGCCCTGCGGCAACACGTTGCCGTCGTCGTCGCGGATCGTGACGACCGTCGACGAGATCGGCAGGCCGATCGAGCCGTTGAAATCATCGCCCGGCCGGTTGATGCACGCGGCGGGCGAAGTTTCCGTCAAGCCCCACGCCTGTGTAAGCACGTTGCCCGTCACTTGCTTCCAGCGCTCTGCCACGGCACGCTGCACGGCCATGCCGCCGCCCAGGCTCACGCGCAAGCCGCTGAAATCGAGCCGGTCGAAGCCCGGCGTGTGCAGCAGCGCGTTGAACAGCGTGTTGACGCCCGCGAAGAACGAGAAGCGGTGCCGCGCCAGTTCGCGCACGAACGCGCCGAAGTCGCGCGGGTTCGGGATCATGATGTTGTGTGCGCCGAGCTTCATCATCGTCAGGCTGTTCGCCGTCAGCGCGAAGATGTGATAGAGCGGCAGCGCCGTGATCGCGACCAGCGCCTCGTCTCCGTGCAGGCTCGGGCGAATCCATGCCTCCGACTGCAGCACGTTCGCCACGAGATTGCGATGCGTGAGCACCGCGCCTTTCGAGACACCCGTGGTGCCGCCGGTGTACTGCAGGAAGGCGATGTCCTCGTGGCCGAGCGTCACCGGCTCGAGGTTTTCGTACTTGCCGTGGTTCAGCGCCTCGCTGAAGCGCACCGAACCGGGCAAGGTGTACTCCGGCACCTGTTTCTTCACGTGCCGCAGCGCGAAGTTGACCACGGCCGACTGCGGGAATCCGAGCAGGTCGCCGACGCCCGTGACGATGACCGAGTCGAGGTGCACGTCGCGGCCCACGGCGGCCAGCGTGTGCGCGAAGTTCTCCAGGATCAGGATCGCGCGCGCGCCCGAATCGTGCAGCTGGTGCTGCAGCTCGCGCGGCGTGTACAGCGGGTTTACATTGACGATCGTGAGCCCCGCGCGAAACGCGCCGAGGATCGCCACCGGGTACTGCAGCACGTTCGGCAGCATGATGGCGATGCGATCGCCCTTGCGCAGGCGGGCGACGCGCTGCAGGTAGGCCGCGAAGCGGTTGGCCAGCCCGTCCAAGTCGCCATAGTTCAGCGTACGGTTCATGCACGTGAAAGCCGGCCGGTCGCGGAACTTCCCGATCGACTGCTCCATCAGGTGCAGGAGCGAATCGAACTCCGCCGGATTGATTTCCGCCGGCACGCCGGACGGGTAGTGCTGCAGCCAGATCTTGTCCAATTCCATGCCCCCGGGTGTGCGTGCCGCGGGGGCTGGCCCGCGGCAGTCGTTCCCCCCTGTATAGCAGCGCGGACGGCCAAAAACACCGACCCCGGGTCGGGGGAAATCGATAGTCTCAACGGCGCTGCGGCTGCAGCAGCGGCTTGAGGTGGGGCCAGATCTCGTCCAGCAGCACGGGTTGCGCCGCGACCGTGGGATGGATGCCATCCTCCTGGAACCTGCTTTCGTCCGCGGCGATGTCCTCGAGGAAAAAGGGCACTACGGCCAACTTGTACTCGCGGGCCAGGCCGCCAAACAGCGCGTGGAAGTCGCGCGTGTAGGACGGGCCATAGTTGGGCGGGATGCGCATGCCCACCAGCAGAATCCTCGCGCCCGCCTGCTGCGAACTGCGAATGATGGACGTCAGGTTGCGGCGGATGTCCGCGATGGGCAGGCCGCGCAACCCGTCGTTGCCACCCAGTTCCACGATCACGATCGCCGGCTTGTGCGTAGCCAGCGCGCGCGGCAGGCGCGCCAGGCCGCCTCCGGTGGTCTCGCCGCTGGAACTGGCGTTGACGACAAGGTGACCGTACCCTTTGGCGCGCAGCCGGGCCTGCAGCAGGGCGACCCAGCCCTGGTCCAGCCTGATCCCGTAGGCCGCGCTCAGGCTGTCGCCCAGGACGAGGATCACAGGTTCGACCGTCGGCGCCGTGGCGGGTGGGTCGGCTGCGCGCGCCGCGCCGACGCTGCCACAGGCGAGCAGCAACAGGGTGACGAAGCGAATGGCAGCGAATGCAGGACGGGCGATGAGGATGGACGAAGACACGACGGTAGTGCTGGCGGCGGAAGGGCTCGGCAAACAGGTTAGCAGCCCCGAGGGAACGCTGGCCATCCTGGCGGACGTCACGCTGTCGATTCACCGCGGCGAAACCGTGGCGATCATCGGCGCTTCGGGCGCCGGCAAGTCGACGCTGCTCGCACTGCTCGCCGGGCTCGACGAGCCCACCGCGGGCCGGGCGCTGCTTGCCGGCAACGACCTCACGCAGCTCGACGAAGACGGCCGCGCGGCGGTGCGCGCCGGCCACGTCGGTTTCGTCTTCCAATCCTTTCACCTGGTGCCTTCGCTCACTGCGCTCGAGAACGTGATGCTGCCGCTCGAGCTCGCGGGCCGTCGCGATGCGCGCGACGCCGCGAAGGAAGTGCTCGCCGGAGTGGGACTCGCCGCCCGCGTTGGCCACTATCCACGCCAGCTGTCGGGTGGCGAACAGCAGCGCGTAGCGATCGCGCGCGCTTTCGTGGGCAGGCCCGACGTGCTGTTCGCCGACGAACCGACCGGCAACCTCGATGCCGCGACCGGCGAGAAAATCATCGAGCTGCTGTTCGGGCTCAACCAGGCCACGCGCACGACACTCGTGCTGGTGACGCACGACCGGCAGCTGGCCGAGCGCTGTGATCGCGTCATCCGCCTCGAAGCGGGCCGTGTCGTCGCCCGCTGAAGCCGCACCCGCATGCCTTCACTGTCATTTGCGCTGCGTAACCTGTACCGGGACCTGAAGTCCGGCGAGCTGGCCGTGCTCGTCGCTGCGCTGCTGGTGGCCGTGGCGGCACTGACCGCGGTCGGCTTCTTCACCAGCCGCATCGGTCTCGCGGTGGAGCGCGAGGCGGGCGAAGTACTCGCGGCCGACCTGCGGTTGCAGTCCGCCCGCGTGATCAGCGATGACTATGCCGACGAAGCCGCCCGGCGCGGCCTGCGCGTGGCGCGCCTCGAGTCGATGCCGAGCGTCGTGTTCGCCGGGGAGGAATCCTCGTTGATCGCGTTGCGCGCGGTGGGCGAAGGCTACCCGTTGCGCGGTCGGCTCAAGACTGCCGACGTGCCGTTCGGTCCCGCGACCGTCACCGACGCGATCCCCGGCCCCGGCGAAGCCTGGGCCGACTCGCGACTGCTCGCCAAGCTCGGCGCGACCGTGGGCTCCACGCTCACGGTCGGTGCCCACGCCGTCCGTGTCACGCGCGTGCTCGACTACCGCCCCGACCAGGGCGGCGGCTTTGCCGATCTCTCCGCGACGCTGATGATCAATCGCGCGGATCTTCCGGCCACGCAGCTCGTGCAACCTGGCAGCCGCGTGAGTCGCGCGATGCTTTTCGCCGGCGACCCGGCCGCGATCGATGCCTTCCGCGACTGGCTCGAGCCCCGCAAGCAGCGCGGCGAGCGCGTCCAGTCGATCGCCGACGCCAGCCCGCAGATCCGCGCCTCCGCCGATCGGGCCGGGCGTTTCCTCTCGCTGGCCAGCCTCGTCAGCGTGCTGCTCTCGGCGATCGCCGTCGCGATGGCCGCGCAGCGCTATGCACGCCGCCACCTCGATACCGTCGCGCTGATGAAGTGCATGGGCGCGCCGCAGCGCTTCGTGCTGGCGCAGACCCTGCTGCAGCTGGTCGTGATCGCGCTGGTGACCTCGGTGATCGGCACGGCCATCGGCTATTTCGCGCAGACGGGCATCGCGTGGCTGTTGCGCGACCTGCTGCGCAGCGACCTGCCGCCGCCCTCGCCCGACACGTTCGTGCTGGGCATCGTCACCGCGGTTGTCGTCCTGGTCGGCTTTGCGTTGCCGCCGTTGCTGCGCCTGAAGCGCGTGCCGCCGGGCCGCGTCCTGCGGCGGGACCTCGAGCCGCCGCCGCTGCGGTACGTGGTCGTGTACGGGCTCGCGATCGGCGCCGTTGGCGCGCTGCTGTACTGGATCGTGCGCGATTCGAAGCTGGTCGGCTACGTCGCAGGCGGGCTCGGCGCCACGTTCCTGCTGCTCGCGGCAGCGGGCTGGCTGCTGGTGCGTGCGCTGGCGCCGATGCGCAGCGGTGTCGGCGTGGCCTGGCGTTACGGTCTCGCCAACATCTCGCGTCGCGGCCGCGACAGCATCGTGCAGATCGTCGCGTTCGGCCTGGGCTTCATGGTGCTGCTGCTGCTGGCGCTGGTGCGCGACGACCTGCTGCGCGACTGGCAGCGCAGCCTGCCGGCCGACGCGCCGAACTACTTCATGATCAACATCCGTCCCGACGAGGGCGCGGGCGTGCAGCAGTTCTTCCGCCAGGCCGGCCTGCCTTCGACCGAGCTGGTGCCGATGCTGCGCGCGCGCCTGACGGCCATCAATGACACGCCGGTCGAGAAGATCACTTTCGAGGGCGACCGCGCCAACGAATTCGTCGAGCGCGAGGCGAACCTGAGCTGGGCGGCCGAGCTTGCCGAGGGCAACAAGGTCACGTCCGGCCAATGGTGGCCGGCCGATCCGGCGCAGCTCGCGGGCAGGGAGCCGCAGATCTCGGTCGAGATCGAATATGCGGAGCGGCTCGGGCTGCAGCTGGGCGACACGCTCAGCTACGACATCGCGGGTGAGACGATCAAGGGGCGCATCACGAGTCTAAGGGAAGTGCGCTGGGACACGTTCAAGCCCAACTTTTTCGTCGTGTTCTCGCCGGGCGTGCTCGAAGGCGCTACCGGCACGCTGATCACCAGCGTGCACGTCGAGCCGCAGCAGCGGACCGCGCTGGTCGACCTGGTGCGCAAGTACCCGGAAGTCACCATCATCGACATCGCGGCGCTGCTCGCGCAGGTGCGCGACGTCATGAACAAGGCCAGCCTGGCCGTGCAGTACGTGTTCCTGTTCACGCTGGCGGCCGGCGTCATGGTGTTGCTGGCTGCGGTGCAGGCTTCGCGCGAGGAGCGGCGCTACGAAAGCGCGATGCTGCGCACGCTGGGCGCGTCACGTGGCGTCGTGTTCAAGGGCGTCGCTGCGGAATTCATCGTGCTCGGTGCGCTGGCCGGCTTGCTTGCAGCCGCCGGCGCCACGGCAGTGGGTTACGTGCTGGCCACGCGCGTCTTCGACTTGCAGTACACCGCCAATCCGTGGGTGTGGATTCTCGGCATAGGCGGCGGCGCGATCCTGGTGGGTCTCGCCGGGATCCTGGCTGCGCGCTCGGTGGTTTCGCATCCGCCCATGCAGGCGCTGCGCGCGGGCAACTAGCGGCGCGCAATGGGTCACTGGCCGACCGGTGCAGAGCTTCCCAACCGGCTTACGACTGAGGCGCCGCGACGACGAGCCGCACCCAGCCCACGTCGACGCGCTCGCCGCGCCACGTGTAGCCCTGCACCCTCAGCCGGTATTCACCGGGACCGAAGGCCGAGCTGTTAAGCGACAGCAGCAGTTCCTTGTTGGAATTCGGGGCAATGCGCTCGACCGCCATGACGCGGCCGTGGTCGACCTTGTCGATGACCAGGGCGAACGCGAGGAATTCACTGTAGCCGACGGGCAGGTGCAGCTCGAGCAGCTGCGGCGGCTCCGGCCAGGCGATCGTCGCATCGGGCGCGGCCGACCAGCTGCGCGGATTCGGCGCAATGCGCAGCGCGCGCACGTTGTTGATCGCGCGCAGCGTGAGGGCCTGTTCGCGCTGGCGGGCCTCGTGAGCGGCCGCACGATCGCGCGCCGCGCTCAGCAGGGAGGTGGCGGCGACGACCGCCAGCGCGACGCTGGCCGCGGCAAGCATGCCGACGAAGGTCCGCCGTTGCCACCAGGCGGGTTCGAACTCTTCGTACGCCTCGTCGTCGTCGCGGCGACTGTCCGCTCCCGGACCCTCGAGCAATCCGCCGGCCGGTGGCGGCGGCAACTCGAGTTCGGCCTGGGTCAGGTACTTGCGCCAGTGGGGCGGGGGCTTGCGGACGGCCTTCTTGCGGCCCGATCGGTTCGGCGTGCGGCCACTTGCACTCATCCAGCGTCGGACCTCTCTTGGTTCCTGCCCTTGCGTGGGGTCGCCCCGAACTCGAACGGATCGGAGTCGCCCGCGAACAATCGTGCCATCGCGCGCTCTTCGCGGGCGCGGATCGTGCCGAGGAATTCCTGCGCGCCGTGCATCGCCTCGAACGCGTCGAGGCCGCGCTCGAGGAATTCCTGCAGCAGCCCGAACCCGGCCGCGTGCGCCGGTCCGCGCGCGATGCGGACCAGTCCCCGCACCATCGGCTTGCGCACGACGCCGTCGAGATACTCGCCGATTTCGCTCGTCAGCGCGATCTGTCGTGCGCGTTCGGCCCGGCGGCCGGATTCGCGATAGGCCCGGGCATAGCGCTCGACCGTGATCGCGCCCTCGGGCAGGGTCCGCGCGACTTCGGCATCGAGCTCCTGCGACAGCGTCTCGAGCTGGACGGCCAGGCACAGGGCCTCGAGCCCTTCCCGCGGCAACAGTCGCTCCATGGCTCGCTGCACCTTGATCAGGTCGGTGTCGCGCTGGCGCGCGTCCGCCCCGTAGAGCTCGTTGAAGAAGAACTCGACGGCCAGCCGGTAGCGGGGATTGGCGTGCAGATCGGCGTGCGAGCGCAACAGGCGGCTCGACTGCCACTTCTGCAGCCGCGTCAGCTTGCGCGCCAGCCGCGGCTCGGCCGCGAACACGTCGCGCAGCGCCTTGTTCTGCTCGAGCAGGCGCCCGAGCGTGCCGCGCTCCTCCGGCGCGGCGCCGATCTCGATTCCCAGCAGCTTCAAGAGGTCAGGCCCGCCCGCTCACGAAACGACGTTCCAATGTATCCAGTACGCGGTGCAACGCACCCGTCACCGGCAATTCGCGCCGCTTGCGCTCCTGGATGGCCTGCAGGAACGTCCGGCGCGAATCCCTGAGCACGTCGAGCCGCAGCTCGATGCCGTGGCGCTGCAGCAGCGGCTGCAGCCGGTCCGCCTGGCGCAGCAGGTCGCCGCGCGTGCGCTGGTACGCGTGCTCCGCCAGCGCCCTCCGGTCCGAATAACGGAACACGTTCTGGAAGAACAGCCGTTCGTCGCCGCGATCGGGCTCGAACAGCAGCGTGTCGACGTGCGGGTAGCGCTGCCGGTAGCTCTTCATGCCCGCCTGCATGCGCGACTGGATCAGCGAGCGGAACGTCTGGCTCAGCACCACGGGCAGTCCGCCGTGCGTGAGGTCGTGCCCGGCCGGGGGGTAGCCACCGGCCGGCCGTGGTGCGGTCGAGGCATCGAATGCCACGAGCGGATTGATGCAGATGACGAAGTCCGCACCCGCGTCGAGCAGCACCGAGGCGTTCATCGTGCGCAGCAGCGCGCCATCCGCGTACACGTGGCCATCAATGGCTACCGGCGGGTACAGGCCGGGCAGAGCCGTGCTCGCCTGGATCGCGCGTGAGATCGGGACGTGGTCGTAGCCCGGTTCGCCGAAGCGCACGGAGTGCCCCGTGTTGAGCTCGGTCGCGACGATGTAGAGACGCGGCACCAGCTGCCTGAAATCGTTGGTGCGGCCCTGGCTCGACAACAGCCGCGCCATCACGCGCTCCAGCGGCCGGTTGTCGCAGACGCCGGTGGGCAGCAGCCGGCCGAGCGGGTCGATCATCTCGGCCCAGTCCTTGCCCGGATCGCGCAGGTAGTCGCGCGCGATCTCGGCGAGCAGGCCGGGGGCGCTGGCCAGTCGCTGCGCGTACTCACGGAACGCCGGCATCAGGAACAGGGCGGGCGAGAACTTCATCTCGCTCGACGCGTTGTGGATGAACACGAGCCCCATGTCGGCCGTGTCGAAACCGTTGGCGAGGCCCGCCGCGATCATCGCGCCCGAGCTCACGCCCACGTACATCTCGAGGCCGGTCAACGGGAAGCCGTCCAGCGCCTCGCCGATCGCGTGCAGGCAGCCCACTTCATAGAATGCGCCGAGCGGACCGCCGCCCGCGAGCGCGAGGCCGAAGCGGCCATGGCTTTCGCGCTGGGGTCCTGTCGCTGGTTGCAGGTCGAGCATGGCCAGACCTCGCTGGGTGGCGGGCCGGTCGCGTCAGCCCGCGCGGCTGCCGCGTCTCGCGCCCACGCGCCGCTTCGCCGGCGCCTTGCGCGTCGCGCCGGGCCTGCTCTTCTTCTTTGCTGCGCGCTGCGGCCGCGCCGCGGCATTCACCGACTCGTTCAGTTCGGCGACGCGCCGCGACAGTTCGCGGATCTCGGCCGCGGTGGGCACTCCCAGCTGGTGCATCGCGCGCTGCACGCGCGACTGGAACAACGCCTCGAGGTTGTCCCAGGTTTCCTGGGCCTGCCCGCGCGCGCCGCCGACCCGGCTCTGCAGCGTTTCCTGCGCGGCCTCCAACACGTCCCGGACGCGGCGCTGGGCCGTGGTGCCGGACTGGCTGAACTGCCTGATGCCTTCGGCGACGGCTTCCTGCAGCGCCGCGGGGCCTTCCTTCTGCGCGCGCGCGATCACGCCCATGCCGGCGAGCCAGACCTGCTGCGCGGCCTGCAGCAGTTGCTCCTGCGCGGCGCGTGCGCCGGCGGCGGCGTGCTTCGATCGGGATGACTTGCGGGGACGCGATCGGTTCGTGGCCATGGGGGTCTCCGGCGGGCGCGGCACGGCGGCCGCCCGCAGTGGTTGCGTAATGGAATGCTAGGCCAATGCTGCAGTGTGTCAATCAGGAGCTTAGGCAGCTTCCGGCCACGTTGACCAGAGTTCCCATGCAACCTAAGGTAGCCCGACAACACCTGGGGGCCTAAGCGGATGACGTATTTCGTGACCGGCGCGACCGGCTTCATCGGTCGCTTTCTCGTCCAATCGCTGCTGCAGAAGGGGAAGGGCACGATCTACGTGCTGGTCCGGCCGCGCTCCATCGGCAAGCTCGACGAGCTGCGTGAGTTCTGGGGCAAGGAGAGCGTCAAGCGGGTGGTGCCGGTCAAGGGCGACCTGGGCCAGGCGAAGCTCGGGGTCGCCAAGGCCGACCTGGCCAGACTCAAGGGCAAGGTGAAGCACTTCTACCACCTCGGCGCGGTGTACGACCTCGAAGCCAGCGCGGAGGCGATGGAGAAGGCGAACATCACGGGCACCAGGGGCGCGCTCGAGTTCGCCGAGGCCGTGAACGCGGGCTGCTTCCACCTCGTGAGCTCGATCGCGGCCGCGGGCCTCTACCGCGGCACGTTCTCCGAGGACATGTTCGAGGAGGCCGAGGAACTCGACCACCCGTACCACCGCACCAAGCACGACTCCGAGGCGATGGTGCGGGCCAACGGCCGCATCCCGTTCCGCATCTACCGCCCAGGCATGGTGCTCGGGCACTCGAAGACGGGTTTCATCGACAAGATCGACGGCCCGTACTACTTCTTCAAGGCGCTGCAGAAGCTGCGCGAATCGTGGCCGCGCTGGATCCCGCTCGTCGGCATCGAGGGCGGTTACGTCAACGTCGTGCCGGTCGACTTCGTCGTCGATGCGCTGGTGCACCTGTCGCACCTGCCGAAGCAGGACGGCGAATGCTTCCATCTCACCGACAACAAGCCGCGCCGCGTCGGCCAGATGCTGAACGTGTTCGCGCGCGCCGCGCATGCGCCGGAGATGGCGTTCCGGCTCGACCCGAAGGTGTTCGCGATGGTGCCCGAGCCGATGACGCAAAGCGTCAGCCGCGCGAAGCCCGTGCAGAACGTTTTCAACCAGCTCCTGCGTGACCTGCAGATCCCGCGATCGACGCTGCAGTTCATCAATTACCCCACCCGCTTCGACTCTACTGCGACACAGAAGCTGCTCGACAAGGCCAAGATCCGCGTGCCCGCGCTCGAGGACTACGCGTGGCGATTGTGGGACTACTGGGAGCGTCACCTTGACCCGGATCTCTCGATCGACCGCAGCCTGAAGGGCGCGGTGAAGGGCAAGGTGGTCGTGATCACGGGCGGCTCGTCGGGCATCGGTGAAGCCGCGGCGATCCGCGTCGCGGAAGCGGGTGGCAAGGTGGTCGTGGTCGCGCGCGACGAGGAAAAGCTGGCCGAGGTGCGCAAGAAGATCACCGACGCGGGCGGCTTCGTGAAGACGTACTCGTGCGACATCACCGACTACGCCGCGAACGACAGGCTGGCGAAGGACGTGCTGAAGGAATTCGGCCAGGTCGACGTGCTGATCAACAATGCCGGCCGCTCGATCCGCCGCTCGCTCGCGCTGTCGTATGACCGCTTCCACGACTTCGAGCGCAGGATG
>Ga0114939_10001090_pt1 | contig 21979 bp, 19 predicted proteins | sample AshMeaCrysSpring_FD_87196 | JGI IMG/M metagenome (GOLD analysis project Ga0114939, IMG submission 87196) | Groundwater microbial communities from Big Spring, Nevada to study Microbial Dark Matter (Phase II) - Ash Meadows Crystal Spring | ecosystem: Environmental > Aquatic > Deep subsurface >...
ACGGCGGCGGGCCGATGTACGTCGCCGACCTCCTGCGCGCGCTCGACGTGCTGGGGCCGCGCTTCGCCCAGATCTACGGGCAGGGGGAGAGCCCCATGACGATCACCGCCCTCGCCAAGCGCACCATCGACGACCGCGACCACCCGTGTTACCTGTCGCGCATCGCGTCCGTAGGCATTCCACAAAGCGGTGTCGAGGTGGCGGTGCATGACGCGTCGGGCCGGGACCTGCCGCCGGGCGAGGTGGGGGAGGTGTGCGTGCGCGGCTGCGTGGTCATGGGTGGCTATTGGAACAACCCCGCCGCCACGGCGAAGGCGCTGCGCGGCGGCTGGCTGTGGACGGGCGACCTCGGCGCGCTGGACGAGGCGGGCTTCCTCACCCTCAAGGACCGCAGCAAGGACCTGATCATCAGCGGCGGCGCCAACATCTATCCGCGCGAGGTGGAGGAGGCATTGCTCGGCCACCCGGGCGTTGCCGAGGTCGCCGTCGTCGGCAGGCCGGACGCGGAATGGGGCGAGTCCGTGGCGGCCTTCATCGTGGCCCGCGAGCCCGCCCCCACCGCGGCGGAGCTGGACGCCCACTGCCTGCGCAACATCGCGCGCTTCAAGCGCCCGAAGGAATACAGATTCGTGGCGGAGCTGCCGAAGAACAACTACGGGAAGGTTCTGAAGACGGCGCTGCGGGCCGCGCTGGAAAAGGGCGCGTAGCGCGGGTGTGGCAGTCCCGCGCGACCGACCCGGCGCATCCGATCACAAGATGATTCGCGCGTGCCCCTTCAGGGGAATGCCTGTCTGCCCGGCGAGGGTCGGACCTGTGGCGCGGCAAACGCATCCAGAAGCTTGATGAAGTTGCGCTTCGGCTTGAAGCGGACGCGCAGTTCCGCCAGGTAGTCGCCGAATGAGCGTGGCTGGACCTGCGCGCTCAAGAGCTGCAAACGCCAAACGGCAGGGTGGTCTCGATCCGGAAGAGGCGCCCGGTCAGTGCGATGGGGTCCGGTTTCGCCCCGAAGCCGGCGCAGTCCGCCGGCGATTCAATCCTGACCCAGCGCGTCGATGAACGCGTCCGGCCGAACGATGGGACAGGAGAGGCGTCCCGCAAGCCCGAGGAGCGCCTTGTCCCCGGTGACCAGGTAGTCCGCCTCGCCGGCGACCGCGAGTTGCAGGAACGCGACATCGTCGGGGTCGGGGCATTTCGGTACGTCGGGGGCGCGGCGCGGAATCGCCACGACCTTGCAGTAAGGAAGGTAATCGGCCAGAAGGTCGTTCTGCTCGGCCACCGACAGCCTGAGCTTCGGATAGGCGAGGACGCGGACGAATTCCTCGGTCGTTGCCCTTGTCGCGAGCGGGAAGCAGCGGCCGGATTGCCAGGCGGTCCGAAGCGCGGCGAGCCGCCCCTCGCGGAACACGAGCGCGGAAAGGGCCGCGTGGGTGTCCAGCACGACGCGGGGCGGGCGTTTCATCCGGTCGCTTTCCTCGCGGGCCTTCGCGCCCAGGCGACGGCGTCGGCAATGTCCTTCTCGCGAATGCCCAGCTCGGCCAGTTTTGCGCGCACGGCGTCCGCGCGCTGGATGCGGACGGGTGTGAGGATGATGCGGCCGTCCTTCGCCTCGATCTCGAAGTACTCCGGGGTGCCGACGGACTCCGTGATCCGCTTGGGGAGGGTGAGCTGGTTCTTGGCGGTCATCTTGGCAAGCATGGCGAGACCTGAAGAAAGTAAGGAATCCTTACTATACGCCAAAGGCGGCCGCGCCGGAAAGTCTGCGGGATCGCGCCGGCATCGTCCTCGACGTGCCGCTCGGGCCCCACCGCGTGGCGCCCGCTCAGCGGGAGCGGGCTCCCTCGGCCAGCGACGTCTGCAGCCAGGCGCCCAGCGATTCGGCCGTGCGGTGGCCGTTGGCGATGCAGTCGCCCACGGACACGCCGCCGCGGTAGTTGGCGCAGAAGCGCAGTCCCGGCACGGACTTCTCGGCCTCTTCGATCTTCGCCATCCGTCCCAGGTGTCCGAGCTCGTACTGCGGGATGGCGCGGGGCCACCGGGTCACCGCGTTCCACAGCGCCGGCGCGCGGGTGCCCAGCAGGGCGCGGTGCTCCGCCGCGACCGTCTCGACGATCGTCGCCTCCTCGTCCATGGCGAGGGCGGGGTTGCGGCGACCGCCGACGAACGTCGTGAGGAGGACCGTGCCGTCAGGCGCCCGGCCGTCGAACATCGAACTGGAGAAGAGCGTGCCCAGCAGCGCGCGTCCCTCGACGCGCGGTGCCAGCATGCCGAAGCCGCCCAGGGAGTGGGCGACATCCTCGCGGCGGTAGGCGCTGGCCACCACCGAGACCGGCGGGTATTCGATTTGCTGCAGGGCGCGGGTGGCGTCGGGCGCCAGCGGGTACACGAGGCGAGCGGCCTCGCCTGCGGGAACGGCCAGCACGACGGCGCGCGAATGGCACGTGAGGCTTGCGCCGGCCTTCTCGAAGACCAGCGCAAACGTGCCGTCGGCCTCACGGGACAGCGAAATGGCGCGCGCGTCGAGGGTGACGCGGCCGACCTCGCGGGCCAGGGCGTCGGTGAGCGTCTGCATGCCCTTGCGGAAGGAGAAGCTCTTGGCGGTGTTCTTGGCCGTCTCGGCACGCTTCTTCCGCTCGCGCGCGCCCAGGACCGCGCCGACGATGAGGCTGCCGTAGCGCTGCTCCAGCGCGTGCAGCTTGGGGAATGCTGCCGGGACCGAGAGCCGCTCCGGGTCGCCCGCGTAGATGCCTGCGACGAAGGGCTCGATCGCGTAGTCGAGGAACTCATGCCCGAGGCGGCGCCGCACGAAGTGCGCAATCACCTCTTCCTGGTCCGCGGGCTGGCGCGCGATGAGCGGCTCCAGCGTCAGCCGCGCCTTCGCGGCGAAGGAAAAGAGCGGCGTGGCGAGGAACGCCCCGGCCGCCATGGGCAACGCCATGGGCTTGCCCCCCTTGATCACGAAGCGCGTGTTCGCGATTTCGCTCGCCGCCATGCGCTCGCCGGCAATGCCCGCCGCTTCCAGCAGTTCCCCGATGAGCGGCGTCGTGTCCAGCGCGCTGTTCGGGCCCGTCTCGTAGAGCGCGCCGTCGCGCTGCACCGTGCCGATGACGCCGCCCGGCTTGCTTGCCGCGTCGATCACCTCGACGGCGAGCCCGCGGCGGGCGAGGCCGAAGGCGGCGGCGAGGCCGGAGGCGCCGGCGCCCACGACGAGGACGTCGAGTCCGGCGGGGGAGGTATCCATGGCGGTCGTGTTTTCGGTCATGTTGCGATGCGTCATTGGAAGGCTTTTGGCCCTGCGTCCCGTTGATTGGCGTCAACCGGTCCCGCCGGGAGCCGCGGGGCATAATGGCACCATGGTCCAACAGGAAGCGCTTTTCCCCGGTTTTCGCGTCGAAAGCCGGGACGCCGACGGGGTTGCCGTTCACCTGGTGGTCGGCGGAGCGGGTCCTCCCCTGCTGCTCCTGCACGGCTACCCGCAGACCCACGCACTCTGGCACAAGATCACCCCGCGGCTTGCGCAGCGCTTCACGGTGGTGGCGGCCGACCTGCGCGGCTACGGCGATTCCGGCAAGCCCCCGACCGACGCGCGCCATGCCCCGTATTCCAAGCGGGAAATGGCGAAGGACGTGGTGTCGGCCATGCGGGGACTGGGCCACGAGCGCTTCCTTCTCGCCGGGCATGACCGGGGCGGCCGCGTGGCGCACCGGCTTGCGGCAGACCACCCGGATGCCGTCGCGAAGCTCTCGGTGCTCGACATCTCGCCCACGCTCGCCATGTACGAGCAGACCGACATGGCCTTCGCGGCCGCCTACTGGCACTGGTTCTTCCTCATCCAGAAGGCGCCCATCCCGGAGACGATGATCGGGGCGGACCCCAAGTACTACCTGCGCGCCAAGATGCGCGGGCGCAGCGTCGGCGAAGATCCGTTCGATCCGCGCGCCTGGTCCGAGTACGAGCGCTGCTTCACCCCGGCGGTGATCCACGCGAGTTGCGAGGATTACCGCGCCGCCGCCACGATCGACCTGGAGCACGACCGCGCCGACCGCGAGGCGGACCGCAGGCTCGCTTGCCCCTTGCAGGTGCTGTGGGGTGGCCACGGCGTCGTCGAGCGCTGCTTCAGGCCGCTCGAGGACTGGGGCCGCGTCGCCGGTCGCGTGAGCGGCCGTGCGCTTCCCGCCGGACATTACCTGCCGGAGGAAGTCCCCGACCTCGTCGCGGCCGAGCTCGAATCCTTCTTCGGAGACCAGAGATGAACACCTACAAGATCGCCACCATCCCCGGCGACGGCATCGGCAACGAGGTCCTGCCGGAGGGCATCCGCGTGCTCGAGGCCGCCGGCCGCAAGCACGGCATCGCCTTCCAGTGGGACGAGAAGCCGTGGAGCTGCGAGTACTACAGCAAGCACGGCCGCATGATGCCGGAGGACGGCCTCGCGCAGGTTCGCAACCACGACGCCATCTACCTGGGCGCCGTGGGCTTCCCGGGCGTGCCGGACCACGTGTCGCTGTGGGGGCTGCTGGTTCCCATCCGCCGCGAGTTCCAGCAGTACGTCAACCTGCGGCCGGTCCGCCTCATGCCCGGCGTGAAGAGCCCGCTCGCGGGGCGGGAACCCGGCGACATCGACTTCTGGGTGGTGCGCGAGAACAACGAGGGCGAATACTCGTCCATGGGCGGCCGCATGTACGGCGGCACGGAAAACGAGTTCGCCACGCAGCTCTCGGTCTTCTCGAAGCGCGGCACCGACCGGATCATGCGCTACGCCTTCGAACTGGCGCGCAAGCGCACGCGGAAGCACGTCACCTCGGCGACCAAGTCGAATGGCATCTCGATCACCATGCCCTACTGGGACGAGCGCTTCAGGGCGATCGCCGCCGGGTATCCGGACGTGAAGACGTCGCAGTACCACATCGACATCCTGACGGCGCACTTCGTGCAGCATCCCGACTGGTTCGACGTGGTGGTGGGCTCGAACCTCTTCGGCGACATCCTCTCCGACCTGGGGCCTGCCTGCACCGGCACCATCGGCATCGCCCCCGGCGCCAACATCAACCCCGAGCGCGACTACCCCTCCTGCTTCGAGCCCGTGCACGGCAGCGCGCCGGACATCGCGGGCAAGGGCATCGCGAACCCCATCGGCCAGATCTGGTCGGGGGCCATGATGCTCGAGCACCTCGGTCACAAGGACGCCGCGGACGCGATCGTCAAGGCCATCGAGACGGTGCTGATCGAGGGCCCGCGCACGCGGGACATGGGCGGGACGGCCGACACGGTCGCGGTCGGCAAGGCCATCGCCTCGGCGGTGTAGGCGCCAAGCCCGCCGCGGCCGGGTGCCGAACCCGCTTGGCGGCATGGAAAATTGGGCGCGAAACCTGTATACAATCGGTCGCGAACAACTGACCGTGGTCCTGTCGGGACCCGGCAAGAACAATGAGGAGATCCCAGATGAAGCGTCGAGACTTTCTCGTGGCGGGCGGCGCGCTTGCCGCGACCATCGCCCTGCCTGCACGTGCCGCCTACCCCGACAAGCCCGTGCGGATGATCATCGCCTTCGCGCCCGGCGGCGAGTCGGACATCGGCGCGCGGCTTCAGCAGGGTGTCTTCCGCAAGAAGTTCGGACAGGAAATGGTGATCGAGTCGAAACCCGGCGCGGGCGGCGCGCTCGCGTGGAGCACGCTCAACACCTACCCCGGCGACGGCTACACCGTGATGGGCACGAACCTGCCGCACATCGTCCTGCAGCCGCTCGAAGGCAACGTGCAGTACAAGACCGAGGACATGGTCAACGTCCACTTCTACCAGTACACGCCCGACGCGATCATCGTCAGGAACGAGAGCCCGTTCAGGACCTACCAGGACCTGGTGAAGGCCGCGAAGGAAGGCCAGGACAAGGTCACCTTTGCGGGCTCCGGCACCAATTCCGCGAACCACCTCGCGCACACCCGCCTGAACAAGCTCATGGGCACGAAGACCACCTACGTCCCGTTCAAGGGCACCGGCGACCTGGTTTCCTCCGTCCTGGGCGGGCACGTGTCGGCGGCGATGTCGTACAACACGCTGGCGATTTCGCAGAAGAACAAGATGCGCATGCTGGCGGTGGGTTCCGAGAAGCGCCTGGCGGCCTTCCCCGACGTCCCCACGTTCAAGGAACTGGGCGGCGACTGGGTGGACGGGGCATTCCGGGGCGTGGGCGTGCCCAAGTCGACGCCGGAGGAGCTGCGCAAGCGCATCTCGGACATCTTCTCCGAGATCAACCGCGACCCGGAGTTCCGCCAGAAGATGGCCGAGGGTGGCTTCGAGCTGGTCGATATCACCTACGACAAGATGGCGGCGTTCATGGCCGAGCGCACGAAGGTGTACCTCGAAGCAGCCAAGCTCATGGGGCTCGCCAAATAGGTTTCGGCTCGAGGGGCGGGTCTATACTGCGAGGCGGCGCAGGGGCTTTCGATGCCGCCTCGCGCTGCACAAAGTCCAGGCAAGAGACAACCGAGGAGGCGCCGGCGAACCGCGCGGCGACAGAGCGATGAAGCATCTGATCAAGAACGGCCGCGATTTCTGGGCGGGCGTGATGTTCCTCGTGGTCGGGGGAATGTTTTCCGGCATTTCCCTCACCTACAAGCTCGGAACGGCCGCGCGCATGGGGCCGGGATTCTTTCCCTTCTTCCTCGGCGCCATCCTGATGGTGTTCGGCATCGCCATCATCGTGACCTCCCTGCGCGACAAGAATGCCGGCCCGGGCGTGGAGAAGTTCTACTGGGGGGCCAACTTCTGGGTGCTCATGCCCATCGTGGCCTTCGGCATCCTCCTCAAGATCGTCGGCATGATCGCCGCGGGCCTGTTCGTCGTCATCGTCTCGAGCATCGCCAGCCACGAGTTCAAGCTCAGGCCCGTCGTCCTTCTCGCGGTCGGGCTGGTGATCTTCTGCAGCTTCGTCTTCGTCGGCGGCCTCAAGCTGCCGATCCCCCTGTGCCCGGGCTTCGAGATGTTCGAGAAGCTCGCGGTCTGCCGCGTCTGAGGTGACCATGGAACTGCTCGCGAACCTCCAGCTCGGCTTCGGCGTGGCGCTGGCCGGCACCAACATCCTCTACTGCTTCATCGGCGTGCTGCTCGGCACCCTCATCGGCGTGCTGCCCGGCATCGGCCCGGTGGCCACCATCGCCATGCTGCTGCCGGCGACCTTCGTCCTGCCGCCCGTCTCGGCGCTCATCATGCTGGCGGGCATCTACTACGGCGCGAGCTACGGCGGCTCCACCACCGCGATCCTGGTAAACCTGCCGGGCGAGGTGTCCTCCGTCGTGACCTGCCTCGACGGCCACCAGATGGCCAAGCAGGGCCACGCGGGCAAGGCCCTGGGCGTGGCTGCCCTCGGTTCGTTCTTCGCGGGCTCGATTGCCACGCTGCTGGTCGCCGCCTTCGCGCCGCCGCTCGCGGAGCTCGCGCTGAAGTTCGGCCCGGCCGACTACTTCTCCCTGATGGTCCTGGGCCTCATCGCTGCGGTGGTGCTGGCGCACGGCTCGCTCATCAAGGCGATGGCCATGATCGTGCTGGGGCTGCTCGTCGGCCTCATCGGCACGGACGTGAATTCCGGCGTGGCGCGCTTCAACTTCGGACTGCCGGAGCTCATCGACGGCGTCGGCATCGGCCCCATCGCCATGGGCGTGTTCGGCTTCGGCGAGATCATCCGCAACCTGGAGCACAAGCAGCAGCGCGAGCTCTCCACGAAGAAGGTGACGGGCCTGCTGCCCAACTGGCAGGACCTCAAGGACTGCTTCTGGCCCACGGTCCGGGGCACGGCGCTGGGGTCGTTCCTCGGCATCCTTCCCGGTGGCGGCCCGGTGCTGGGGTCGTTCTCCGCCTACACGCTCGAGAAGAAGCTCGCCAAGGACCCCTCCCGCTTCGGCAAGGGGGCCATCGAGGGCGTCGCGGCCCCGGAATCGGCGAACAACGCCGCGGCGCAGACCTCCTTCATCCCGCTGCTGACCCTGGGCATCCCGTCCAACCCCGTGATGGCGCTGATGATCGGCGCCATGATCATCCACGGCATCCAGCCCGGCCCGCAGATCATGACGGCCAAGCCAGACCTCTTCTGGGGCATGATCGCCAGCATGTGGGTCGGCAACCTCCTGCTCGTGGTGCTGAACCTTCCCATGATCGGCATGTGGGTGAAGCTGCTGACGCTGGAGTACCGCTTCCTCTACCCGGCGATCCTGCTCTTCTGCTGCATCGGCGTGTACTCGATCAGCAACGCGTGGATGGACGTGCTGCTCGCGGCCGGCTTCGGCTTCATCGGCTACCTCTTCGGCAAGCTCGACTGCGAGGCGGCGCCGCTGCTGCTGGGCTTCGTGCTGGGGCCGATGATGGAGGAGAACCTCAGGCGGGCGTTGCTGCTGTCCCGGGGCGACCCTGCGGTCTTCGTGACGCGTCCCATCAGCGCCACGCTGCTGGTCCTGTCGGTGCTCCTCCTGGTGATCGTGCTCGCGCCCGCCGTTCGAAAGAAGCGCGAGGAAGCCTTCGTCGAGGAGGACTAGCCCGCGAGGGCCTCCGCCAGCCCGGCAAGGTCCGCGAGGACCGCGTCGGGCGGCGATGCGAGGCGCTCCGGCGGGGCGCCCGCGCGGTTGATCCAGAAGGTTCGGAAGCCGAAAGACTTGCCGCCCGCCGCATCCCAGCCGTTCGACGAGACGAAGCCGATGGCATCCGCCGGCAGTTCCAGTTGGGCCGTGGCAATGGCGTAGACGCGCGGGTCCGGCTTGTAGATGCCGGCCTCGTGGGCGCTGTAGACCCGCTCCCCGAAGAAGACGCGCAGTTCGTTGTGGTCCACCACGGCGTCGATCATCTCCGGCTGGCCGTTGCTGAGGATCGCGAGCGGCATCCGGGCGGCGAGCGCTTGCAGCGCGGGACGGACCTCCGGGAAGACGTCGAGCGTGCGATAGGCGGCGAGGAGGCGCGACCGGGCGGAGGCATCTGCGGCCGCGCCCGCCGCGTCGAGCGCCCAGTCGAGGGCGTTGGCCGTGACGGTGGCAAAGCCGTCGTACCGGCCCATGAGGCTGCGCAGCCAGGTGTACTCGAGTTGCTTCGTCCGCCATGCCTGCGACAGGGCGGCGCCTTGCCCGGGGAAGACGCTCTCTGCAAGGCGCGTGACGGAGTGCACGTCGAAGAGCGTTCCGTAGGCGTCGAAAACCAGGGCTTGCAGGTCGTTGGCCATCGTCATTCCTCCCGCCCACGAGGATAACCCCGTCGTGCCTTCCGGGATAAGCCGTCTTGACCGGGTCTTGGCCGGGCCGTCCTGACCGGGGCGGGCGCGATGCGCGCCGCGTCGGTGCTACCATCGTTTCCACCCATCACCCACCCTGAACGACGACCATGTCCCCGCGAATTGCCCTGTTCGCCGCCGCGCTTCTGGCCGCGGCGCTTCCCTCCCTCGCACAAACCTGGCCGACGAAGCCCGTCAAGGTCGTCGTGCCGTTTCCGGCCGGCGGCCCCACCGACGTGATCACCCGTTTCCTCTCCGACAAGCTCGGCGGCATGCTGGGCCAGCCGGTCGTGGTCGAGAACAGGCCCGGCGCCGGCGGGTCGATCGGCGCGGACATCGTCGCGAAGAGCGCGCCTGACGGCTACACCCTGGTCATGGCCACCGCGAGCACCCACTCGATCGGGCCCTACCTCGGCAAGCTACCCTACGACCCGGTGAAGGACTTCACCCCGGTGGTGTGGGTCGGCAACGCGACCAACCTGCTGGTGGTGAGCAACCAGGTGCCGGCCTCGTCGGTGAAGGAACTCATCGCGCTCGCGAAGAAGGACCCGGGCAAGCTCAACTACGCCACCAGCGGCATCGGCACCATCTCCCACCTCACCAGCGAGCTGTTCGCTTCCATGGCGGGCATCAAGCTCACGCACGTGCCCTACAAGGGAACGCAGCAGTCCATCCCGGACCTCATCTCGGGCCAGGTCTCGATCCTCTTCGACAACATCATGACCGCGCAGCCCAACGTCAAGGCGGGCAAGGTGAAGGCGCTCGCCATCTCGTCCTCGACGCGCTCGCCCCTGGTGCCGGAAGTTCCCACGGTCGCCGAGGCGGGGTTGCCGGGCTTCCAGAGCGTCGTGTGGTTCGGCCTGCTGGGGCCCGCCGGGACGCCGAAGGCGGTCGTGGACCGGGTCAACGCGGAGATGAACAAGCTGCTCGGGCAGCCCGACATCCAGGCGCGCTTCGCGCAGTTGGGGTTCGACCCCGCCGGCGGCAGTCCCGCGGACTTCGCCGCGGTCATGCAGCGCGACGCGCAGAAGTGGTCGAAGGTCATCAAGGACGCGGGCGTCAAGCCCGAATGAGCAACCCCGGCGAGGGCCAAGCGCATGTTCACCTGGGATTTTCCGTACGCCTCGCAGCGGATGCCGGTGCTGGCGAAGAACGTCGTCGCGACCTCGCAGCCGCTCGCCGCGCAGGCGGGGCTGCAGGCGCTCGAGAAGGGCGGAAACGCCGTCGACGCCGCGCTGGCCGCGGCGATCACGCTGACGGTCGTCGAGCCGACGTCGAACGGCATCGGCTCGGATGCCTTCGCCATCCTGTGGGACGGCGAGAAGCTCGTGGGGCTGAACGCCTCGGGACGCGCGCCGAAGGCATGGACGCCGGAGCGCTTCCAGGGGCATTCGGCGATGCCCATGCGCGGCTGGGACGCGGTGACCGTGCCGGGCGCGGTGTCGGCGTGGGTCGCGCTCTCCCGGCGCTACGGCAAGCTTCCCTTCGAGAGCCTGTTCGAGGCGGCGATCCGTTACGCCCGCGACGGCTTCATGGTTTCGCCGATCACCGCCATGAGCTGGGCGCGGCAGGCGCCCAACTTCAAGGGCTTCGCGGAGTTCGCCTGGACGTTCCTGCCGCGCGACCGCGCCCCGGTTCCCGGCGAGCGCTTCTATTGCCCGCAGCAGGCCGAGACGCTCGAGGAGATCGCGGCCTCGGGCGGCGAGAGCTTCTACCGCGGCAAGCTGGCGGAGCGAATCGTTCTCGCCGCGCAGGCGGACGGCGGCGCGCATGCCCTGGAGGATTTCGCCGCGCACGCCTGTGATTGGGTGGAGCCCCTCGCCATCGACTATCGCGGCTACCGGCTGCACGAGATCCCGCCCAACGGGCAGGGCATCGCCGCGCTGATGGCGCTGGGAATCCTGCGGCATCACGACCTCGCCGCGCTGCCGGCCGACGGCGCGGACAGCCTGCACCTGCAGATCGAGGCGATGAAGCTCGCCTTCGCCGACGCCTATCGCTACGTCTCGGACCCGGCGACGATGGAATTCGATCCGCAGGCGCTCCTCGCCGACGACTACCTCGCCCGCCGCGCGAGGGCGATCGACATGGCGCGCGCGCAGCAGCCGTCGCCGGGCGAGCCGCGCTCGGGCGGCACCGTCTACCTCACCACGGCCGACGCGAACGGCATGATGGTGTCCTACATCCAGTCGAACTACATGGGCTTCGGCTCGGGCATCGTCGTGCCGGGCACGGGCATCTCGATGCAGAACCGCGGGCACGGCTTCTCGCTCAAGCCCGGCCATCCCAACCTCGTGGGCCCGGGCAAGCGCCCCTTCCAGACCATCATCCCCGGGTTCCTCACGCGCGACGGCAAGCCGGTGATGAGCTTCGGCGTGATGGGCGGCCAGATGCAGCCGCAGGGCCACGCGCAGATGGTGACCCGCATCGTCGACTACCGGCAGAATCCGCAGGCCGCCTCCGACGGGCCGCGCTGGATCGTCAACAGCGACTTCAGCGTGAGCTTCGAGTCCTCGCGATTCGCGCCCGGGGTGCTGGACGAACTGAAGCGCCGCGGCCACCGCATCGTGGACGCCGAGGCCGCCATGTTCGGCTTCGGCGGCGCGCAGCTGATCTGGATGCTCGAGGACGGCTACTGCGCCGCGTCGGACCACCGCAAGGACGGCCACGCCGTCGGTTTTTGAAGGGGACGCATCCCTTCACCGACACACGGGAAATCCCTGCCTTTGCTCCGCAGGCTTTCAATCCCCCTGCATTCCCAACGGTCTCGGGCTTTGCCACGTTGCGCCTTCGTCGTCATCGACAATCGGGTTCGTGCGTTTAAACGGGTGACTCGCCTGTTGTCGGGCGAGGCAAATGCCTTTCCTTCGCGCATTGGACCGCCCGCATGCCCCGCATCGCCAGAACCGTCATCGCCGGCTTGCCGCACCATGTGACGCAGCGTGGCAATCGTCGCGAGCCGGTGTTCTTCACCGATGCGGACCGGCAGGCTTACCTGGACTGGTTCGGGGAGTACGCCCGCAAGGAAGGCGTGAGCGTGCTCGCCTACTGCCTGATGACCAACCACGTTCATCTGGTCGCGGTACCCGAAACGGAAGACAGCCTGCACAAGGTGCTGCGGCCTCTGCATATGCGCTACGCGCAGAGGATCAATCGTCCCCGGGGATGGAAAGGCCATCTCTGGCAGGGGCGCTTTTTCTCGTCAGCGCTGGACGCAACCTGTTTTCGCGCTGCAGTCCGTTATGTCGAGCGCAATCCGGTAAGGGCTGGGATGGTGGCGATGGCCGAGGACTACCCCTGGTCGAGTGCGGCGGCGCATTGCGGACTGCGAAAGGACCTGTTGCTTGCGGACCATTCGCCATGGGTCCGGTCGCTCGAGGGTATTGGCGACTGGTCCGCTTGGCTGGGGGAAGGCGACGATGCGCCGACGACGGATCTCTTGCGCCGCAATGCGGACAAGGGTCTTCCGTGCGGCTCGGATCGCTTTGTCCAGGAATTGGAGTTGGCGACGGGCCGAATCCTGCACTTCCGGCCGCAGGGGGGGCAACGACAATAGGTGCCCTGGTGAAGGGTTGCGTCCCCTTCAATCCGCGGGGTCAGTCGTCGCGCGGCCGGGCGGGGACGGGGTCGGCGCTGCCGCCGCCGTGCGCGGCCGGGGCGCCCCGCGTGAACCAGGCCGTCGCGCGGCGGCCTAGCGTGTCGAAGTAGGTGAAGAGCACCGGCACCACGACGAGGGTGAGGGCGGTGGAGGTGATGATGCCGCCGATCACCGCGTGCGCCATCGGCGACTGCTGCTCCGATCCGGGCCCGAGGGCCAACGCCAGCGGCAGCATGCCGAACACCATCGCCGCGGTGGTCATGAGGATCGGGCGAAGCCGCACCTGGCCGGCGTCGAGGATCGCCTGCTCGCGGGTCTTGCCCTCGCGGATGCCCTGGTTGGTGAAGTCGACGAGCAGGATCGCGTTCTTGGTGACGAGGCCCATCAGCATGATGAAGCCGATCACCGAGAAGATGTTGAGCGTCGAGCCGAAGAGCATCAGGGCGATGAAGACGCCGATGAGGGAGAGCGGCAGCGAGGCCATGATCGCGAGCGGCTGCAGGAAGCTGCCGAACTGCGAGGCGAGCACGAGGTAGATGAAGATCACCGCGATGCCCAGCGCGATGAGGGCGTACTTGCCGGACTCCTGCATCATCTCGGAGTCGCCGCCCTGGTGGAAGCTGTAGCCGGGCGGCAGCTGCGTGGACTTGAGGATCTTCTGCACCTCGGCGCCCACCTCGCCGAGCGTGGCCTTGGCGCCCAGCCCGCCCCAGACCTGGATCTGGCGCTGCAGGTTGCGGCGGTCGATCTGGCGCTCCGACACCGCGGGCCGGAACTCCGCCAGCTGGCGCAGCGGCACCATGCGCGGCGTCGCGTCGGCGTTGAAGGCGTAGCTCGCCACGTAGATCTTGTCGAGGTCGGCGATGCCGGTGCGCTCGTCGCGGGGCAGGCGCACGAGGATCTGGTGGTTCTCGCCGTCGGGGCCCTCCCACTGGCCGGCCTGCTCGCCGCCGATGAGCGCGCGCGTGGTCGCCGCGATCTGCGACATCGACACGCCCATGTCGCTCGCCAGCTCGCGGTTGACCACGATGTCCAGCGCCGGGCTGGTGGGCTTGAAGCTCGACTCCACGTCCACGGTGCCCGGGATGGCGCGGATCCTCGCCATCACCTCCTGGGAGATGCGGTCGAGCTCGCGCACGTCCGGCCCCTGCACGAAGATGCGGATCGGGCGGTTCCAGCCGATCGAGACCTCCAGGCCGGCCACGCGCTTGAGCCTCGCGCGGAACTCGTCGTCCATCTGCTTCTGCGTGCGCTTGCGCTCGGCCTTGGGCAGCAGCTGGATCTCGAGCCACGCGGAATTCCTGCGCACGCTCTTCGAGATGCGCTTCACCTCGGGGAACTCGCGCAGCGCCGCCTCCACCTGCTCCGCCTTCGACGTCGTGTACGCGAGCGAGGAGCCCACCGGGGTCTGGATCCTGAGGCTCGTCCACCCCTCGTCGTTCTGCGGCACGAACTCGCTCTTGACCGCCCCCGCCGCCACCAGCCCGAAGGCGGCCAGCAGCGTGGCCGTGGCGATCCACAGGACGATGGCCTTGTTGCGGATCGACACGCGGGCAAGCCGCAGGTGCCGCCGGTCGAAACCGTTCCGCGCCCACGCGATCACCGTGACCTTGGGGACCCACGTCGGACGCCGGTCGGGGCGGAACGCCCAGCGCAGGAGGGCGTCGTACGTCGCGTGCAGCCAGTCCATCGAGCGCTGCTGCGCGCCGAGCAGGGCGGCCAGGGGCTGGCGCCGCATCCACGCCGACGGCGGGTCCCGCCACACGGACGAGAGCATCGGGTCGAGGGTGAACGACACGAACAGGGACACCATCACCGCCACCACCACCGTGACGCCGAACTGGTAGAAGAACTTGCCGATGATGCCGCCCATGAAGGCCACCGGCACGAACACCGCGACGATCGTGAAGGTGGTGGCCATCACTGCGAGCCCGATCTCCTCCGTCGCCTCGAGCGCCGCCTGCCGGTGCGTCTTTCCCATGGCGAGGTGGCGCACGATGTTCTCGCGCACCACGATCGCGTCGTCGATCAGGACGCCTATTGAGAGCGAGAGGGCGAGCAGCGTGATGAAGTTGATGGTGAAACCGAAGGCGTACATCGCGATGAAGGTCGCGAAGACCGAGATGGGCAGCGTGAGCCCGGTGATGACCGTCGAGCGCCACGAGTGCAGGAAGAGGAACACGATCAGGACGGTGAGGAGCGCCCCCTCGAGGATCGTGCTCTTCACGTTGCTCACCGAGTCCTTGATGAACGTCGAGCGGTCGAAGCTCACCTCGAGGACGACGTCGGCCGGCAGCGACTTCTTCAGCTCCGCGATCTTCTTGTGGATCTCGGTGGCCATGTCGAGGGTGTTGGCGCCCCGGGTCTTGCGGATCTGGATGGAGACGCCGCGCTTGCCGTTCACCGTGGCGAGGGAGGTCTCCTCGCGCTGCGTGTCGCGCACGTCCGCGAGCTGCCCGAGCGTGATGGCGCTGGTGCCGCCGTTGACGCCGCGGCGCGCGACGATGATGCGCTCGAAGTCCGCCGGGCTGCGGATCTTGCCCTTGACCTGCACCACCCGCTCGACCTTGTCGGAGACCAGCGCCCCCGCCGGGGCGTCCTGGTTCTCGAGGCGGATGGCCGCCACGATCTGGTCGATGCCCACCCCGTAGGCAGCCATCTTCTCGGGCTTGAGGAAGATCGCCAGCTCGCGCTGCACCGAGCCGTTCACCTCGACGTTGCCGACGCCCGGCGCGCCCTGGAGGCGCTTCACCACCAGCAGCTCGGCGAGGTCGGAGACCTCGCGCAGGCTCCTCGCGTCCGAGACCATCGACAGGTACATCACCGGCTCGTCGTTGTCGTTGTCGGCCCGGGAGACGGTGGGCTCGCCCACGTCGCGGTTGAAGGTGCGCCGCGCCTCGGCCACCTGGTCGCGCACGTCCTGGATGGCGGTCTTGATGTCGACGTTCAGCTCGAACTCCGCCACCACCCAGGAGAACCCCTGCACGGAGCCGGAGCGGATGGTGCGGATGCCGCTCACCGTGTTCACGGCCTCCTCGAGGCGGCGCGTGACCTCCTGCTCCACCGCCTCGGCGGAGGCGCCGGGGTAGGGCGTGCGCACCACCGCGACGGGGATGCTGACGTCGGGCATCTGCTCCACCGACAGGCGCTGGTAGGAGAAGAGGCCGAGCACCATGAGCGCGGCCATCATCATGGTCGCGAACACGGGGTTGTTGATGGAGACGCGCGTGAACCACATGGCTCTTCCTTCCGGGGGGCCGGGTGCTGGGACCCGGGGATCAGGCGGTCAGGACGGCTTGCCCGCTTGCCGGACCGTCGCCTGCGCGCCGGGCTTGAGGCCCTCGGCCTTGACGGTGATCACGGGGACGCCGGCCTCCAGGCCTTCGCGGACTTCCACGAGGCCGCGCTCGACGTTGCGCACGCCCGCCACGACCGTCCGCCGCTCGACCTTGCCGTTCTTCACCACCAGCACGAAGGCCTGCCCGCCCTCCTCGAGCAGGGCGGTGGCCGGAACGACGCTGACCGGCGCGCCCTCGGCGGCGTTCAGGGTTCCGTTGGCGAACATGCCGCCGCGCAGCGACCCGTCCGGGTTGGCGAGCGTGACGAAGATCGAGATGGCGCGCGAGCCCGCCTCCGCCGCGGGATTCACGCGCTCGACCCTGCCGTTGAAGTCGCGGCCGGCGAACCCGTCGACGCGGAAGGCGATGGGCTGCCCCACCTTCACGAAGGGCACCTCGCTCACCGGAACCTGCGCCTCCAGTTCCATGCGCGAGAGGTCCACGACCGCCGCCACGAGCGTGTCGCCGGACACCTTGTCGCCGACGTTCACCCAGCGCTTGGCCACCACGCCGCCGAAAGGCGAGCGGATCTGCGCGTCCGCGAGCGCCCGCCTCGCGATGGCTGCCTGGGCCTCGGCGCTCTGCAGGTTGGCCTCGGCGACCTGCACGGAGTTCAGCGCGCTGTCGTAGGCGTTGCGCGAGATGAAGGCCTTCTCGACCAGCGCCTGCGTGTTCGCCTCGTTCTTGCGCGCGAGGTCGAGCCGCGCCCGCGCCTCGGCCACGACGGCCTGCTCGCGGTCCAGACGGGCCTTGAGGTCAGCTGCGTCGAGCGAGACGAGCACCTGTCCCGCCGCCACCCGCTCGCCCTCCTGGACGTGCACGCGGGCCACCTCGGCGGCGACCTTCGCCCGCACGGTGGCCGAGAGCACGGGCTTGAGGGAGCCCGAGACGGGAATCTGCCGCCCGAGCGGCTCGCGCCTGAGTTCCGCGAGGTCGCCGGGGGCGAACTCGAACACCCGGGCGGCGCCGTCCTTCTTCTCCTCCTTGTTCGCCTGGCTGGGCTTCAGGCCCAGCAGCGCGCCCAAGACGGCCAGAACGAGGACGGAGAGGAGGGCGGGTTTCAGGAACCGGCGCCGCGGCGGGGGGGCGCCGGGGGAATCGGAGGGATTGCTTGGGGAGGACATGGGCACGCTCCGGCAGGTCCAGGTGAAGGCCGTCAGGGTCGCGAATGCGGCGCGCCTCGTGGGCGCACCGCGAAAATGGGGCCGGCGTTCAGGCGGCGCGACGGAAGTCCGGGTCGTTCGCCGGTGCCCGCGGCTGCCGTCGCGGCCGGGCAACGGGCAGCACGTTCGCGGGCGCACGGCAGGCCCGCAGGCCGAAGACGCCACCGGAAGGCAGGAGGAGCGTACCACGCTCGCCGGCAAGCGCAAGCAGAAGGTTGAGGGACGCCAGCGTCAGGAGCGGCGCCAGCAGCGCGGCGAGGGGCGCGTAGGTTTCGATGAAGGCGGTCATGGTGGTCTCCCCGGTTGTCGTCGTGTCGATGTCTTGCTGTAGGGCGGCATCCGCCCTCGATGGAAGGCAGTGTGGGCAGGCGGTCCGGGCGCCGCCAGCCTCGCGCGACGAACGGGGGAAATCGCGGAATGAAATGCCGCCGGCCGGGCCGGATGGACTCGCCGTCCGGTGCGGGTCAGCCGCTTGCGGTCGACCCGCCGGGGATGACGCTCCCAAGCTCCACCGTGCGGGCGCGCGGGATGCGGGCGGGAGTCCAGCACAGCGCGGCGGCGGCCAGCATCGCCGGGGGACGATCGGCCCCCGGCACCGCCTGGCCCAGGAAGCGCAGGGCATCGGCAATGGCCCGGGGCCCGGCCGCCGCCGTGACAGCGGGCGCGAGCGTCTGCTTGGATAGCTTTTCTCCATGCCGCGTCGCCACGGGCAGGTGCAGGTAGCGCGGCGTTGCCGCTCCCAGGGCGCGCTGCACGGCCACCTGGCGCGGCGTCGAATCCAGCAGGTCTGCGCCCCGCACGACATCGGTCACGCCGAGGTCCGCGTCATCCACGACGACGGCCAGCTGGTAGGCGTAGAGTCCGTCGCGGCGTTTGACGACGAAATCGCCAATATCTTCGTTTAACTTCTGCGAAATGGTTCCTTGTACTCGATCTTGAATTGAAATGCGCTCATCCGGCACGCGAAAGCGTTCTGCCGCAGGGCTGTCTTCGGCCAGGGCCGCGTGCCGGCAGGTGCCTGGGTAGACAATGCCGTCGATGCCGAATACCCCGGAATCCGCGATCTCGCGCCGGGAGCATCGGCACCGGTAGGTCAGGCCGCGCGCCCGGAGGTCCGCCAGCGCGGCTGCATACCGACCCGTGCGCTCGCTTTGGCGGACGACCGGGCCATCCCAGTGCAGGCCGAGGGACTCGAGCAGCCGCAGGATGCGGCCCTCGGCGGCGGGAACCGTGCGCGGCGCATCGACATCCTCGATCCGCAGGTGCCACTCACCTCCCGCCGCACGGGCGTCCAGCCAGCTGGCGACGGCGGCAACGAGGGAGCCGAAGTGCAGCGGCCCGGTGGGGGAGGGGGCGAAGCGGCCGACGTATTTCACGGGCGATTCAGGCGAGGAGCGAGGCCGCTACCGCCGGCTCCTCGAGTCGCTTCACGAACCACTTGGTGGCCTTGCCGGCGAGCGAGGGGCGCCAGGCCAGCACGATGTCCGCCGGCTGGCGCGGCGACTCCGCCTCGAGGATGGCAAGGCGCCCCGCCTGCTGCTCGCGCTCGGCCACGGGGCGCGGGATCCAGCCGACGCCGAGCCCCGCGGCATGGGCGGCAACCTTGGCCTCGAGGGTGGCGACGGTGAGCACGTCCTGTCCCGAAAGCAGGCCGAGCGTTCGCGGGGGCAGCAGGCGCGAGCTGTCGGCGATGCTCACGGCGCGGTGGGACAGCAGCATGGCGGGTGTGACCGGCCTCCGCTCCCGTGCGAGGGGGTGGCCCGGGGCGACGACCAGGACCATGTCGACGCGGCCGAGCGGGCGCACCGCATAAGCCCCGCCGGCGGGCGCGTCGCCGGAGGCACCGATGGCGAGGTCGGCGCGCCCGGAGGCCAGTGCGTCCCACGTGCCACCGAGCACTTCGTGCAGGAAGCGCAACCGGGTTCCCGGCTCGGCGGCGTAGAAATCCGCCACCACAGGGTAGAGCCGCTCCATCCCGATGATGGTGTCGACGGCGATGCGCAGTTCCGATTCCCAGCCCTTGGCGACTTGGGCCACGCGGCATTCGATGTCCGCCGCCGCGCGCAGCAGCTGCCGGCCTTCGTCGAGCAAGGCGCGCCCGGCGGCGGTCAGCTGCGCCCGGTGCCCGCTGCGGTCGAACAGGGGGACGTCCAAGGCTTCCTCGGCCTGGCGCACGGAGTAAGTGATTGCTGACGGGACGCGGTTCAGTTCCGCCGCCGCCGCGGCAAACGACCCCCGCCGGTCGATCGCGTCCAGCACTTCCAGGGCCTCGAGGGTCAGGCGCATATTCGAAGTTTCAGAACAACATTGTCAAATAGTTTTGATTTTTTTCTTTAAGTGTCAATCTTATCATGGACTTCATCGTTCTTATCCAGTGCATGAAAGGAGGCGCATGGTCATCCTTCGACGCTCGCAGGAACGCGGGCACGCCAACCACGGCTGGTTGGATTCCTTCCATTCCTTCTCCTTTGCCGACTATCACGACCCTGCTCACATGGGGTTCGGCCCGCTGCGCGTCATCAACGAGGACCGGGTCCAGCCCGGCATGGGTTTCGGAACCCACGGCCACCGGGACATGGAGATCATCAGCTACGTGCTCGAGGGCGCCCTTGAGCACAAGGACAGCCTGGGCAACGGCTCCGTCATCCGGCCGGGGGACGTGCAGCGAATGAGCGCGGGCACCGGCGTGCGCCACAGCGAATTCAACCCGTCGGCCGCGGAACCCGTGCACTTCCTGCAGATCTGGATCGAGCCGTCCGTCCGCGGGGTGACGCCCGGCTACGAGGAGAAGGCGTTCGACGCGGCCGCGAAGCGCGGGCGACTGTGCCTCGTTGCCTCGCCCGACGGGCGGGACGGCTCCGTGACCATCCACCAGGACGCGTTCGTGTACGCGACGCTGCTGGACGGAGCGCAATCCTTCGTCCATGCCGTGGCGCCCGGGCGAAGGGCGTACGTTCATGTCGCCCGAGGCGAGGCGACGGTGAACGGCCATGTCCTGAAGGCGGGCGACGCGCTCAAGGCTGCCGACGTGGCCGAAATCCGGATGGAGGGCGGCCGGGATGCCGAGGTGCTGCTCTTCGACCTTCCTTGAGACCCGTGTGCCAAAAGGGCCATTGAATCGGCCGGTCCCGCCACGACTGCCTCTGGCAATTCCGCAACGAAACCGTCACCCGCAAAGGATCCGACCATGACAGACTCCCTTTTCACGCCCATCTCCCTCGGCAAGCTCGCGCTGCGCAACCGCATCGTGATGGCCCCGATGACGCGCAGCCGCGCCATCGGCAACGTGCCCAACGCGCTCATGTCGCAGTACTACGGCGACCGCGCGACGGCGGGCCTCATCATCACCGAGGGCGTCTCGCCGTCTCCCGACGGGCTCGGCTATGCCCGCATCCCGGGTTTGTTCAGCGATGCGCAGGAGCTGGGCTGGAAGGCCGTCTCCGATGTCGTCCACGCCGCCGGCGGGCGCATCTTCGCGCAGTTCATGCACTCCGGAAGGATCGGCCACCCGGCCAACTTGCCCGAGGGGGCAAGGGTTCTCGGCCCGTCGGCGATCGCCGCGCCGGGCGAGATGTGGACCGACGCGGACGGCATGAAGCCACACCCCGTCCCCGTCGAAATGACGGAGGCGGACATCGCGAAGGCGATCGGCGAGTTCGCGGCCGCGGCGCGGCGCGCGGTGGCGGCCGGGCTCGACGGCGTCGAGCTGCACGGCGCCAACGGCTACCTCATCGACCAGTTCCTGAACACGGCCTCCAACCAGCGAACGGACCGCTGGGGGGGGAGCATCGAAAACCGCGTCCGCTTCGCGGTGGAAGTGGCCAGGGCCACGGCGGCAGCCATCGGGGCGGATCGGGTCGGGATCCGCATCTCGCCCTACGGCGTCTTCAACGGCATGGCGCCCGACGCCGACATGGACGCGCTGTACCTGCGCCTCGCCGAGGAACTGAGCGCGATCGGGCTCGCGTACGTCCACGTCGTCGACCACAGCTCGATGGGTGCCCCCGAAGTCAGCCCGGCCCTCAAGGCGCGGATCCGTGCCGGGTTCAGGGGACGCTACATCCTGTCGGGCGGCTACGACTCGGTGGTGAGCGCGAACGCGGACCTCGACGCGGGCCGCGGCGACCTCGTCGCCTTCGGCCGGCCGTTCATCGCGAACCCGGATCTGGTGTCGCGTCTCGCCGGCGGCGTCGCGCTCGCCTCGCCGGACGCCGGCACCTTCTACACCCCCGGCGAGAAGGGCTACACGGATTACCCGCTTGCCGCATAGGAAGGGCCAATCCTCGGCATAGGGAAATCCGATTGGATCGGGCGGCGATTTCCGACGAAACTGTCGGTATCGTTTTCCCGAGGGAGGTCAGCATGGCAAGGAAACAGCCCGCTTCCGGCGGCATCGACATCGGCATTTCGGAGAAGGACCGCGAGAGGATCGCCGAGGGCCTTTCCCGGCTTCTGGCGGACACCTACACCCTGTATCTGAAGACGCACAACTTCCACTGGAACGTGAAGGGCCCGATGTTCCAGACGCTGCACCTGATGTTCGAGGCCCAGTACAACGAGCTGGCGCTTGCCGTGGACCTCATCGCCGAGCGCATCCGCGCCCTGGGCTTCCCCGCGCCGGGCACCTACAAGGCCT
>Ga0114939_10001091_pt1 | contig 21974 bp, 27 predicted proteins | sample AshMeaCrysSpring_FD_87196 | JGI IMG/M metagenome (GOLD analysis project Ga0114939, IMG submission 87196) | Groundwater microbial communities from Big Spring, Nevada to study Microbial Dark Matter (Phase II) - Ash Meadows Crystal Spring | ecosystem: Environmental > Aquatic > Deep subsurface >...
CTAAGAGAGAATACGTTCTGTACTATAAAATGTATGGAAGAATATATAGAAAAGAATAATAGTATAGTTAATATTATATAAGAAGAAAGGAATGATATATATGAAAGATATAGAGAATATTAATCGTGGAAAACAATTATCAGATGAATCTGACAATATACAGGCGATAAATACAAAAGGCATTAATCACGGAAGGCAATTATCAGATAAATCTGATAATATGCAAGTGATAAATTTAGAAGACAACGCAAGTCCATTTAAAATTTATGAAGAAAAATACTGCAACAAGTGCGAAGATTATAGAGGATGTCTAGGACTGATTGACCAAATGACTATGGAACTGCAAGATTCTAAGTCAAAGACAGGGAATGAAGGTCTTGATAGCATGGTTAAAAGCATGGGAGGGTTAACATTCTCTGCAAGATTTAAGATGATTTTAGATTGTTCAAATTTGAGAAACCATATTTCTAAAATTAAATAAGTACAGACGGAGGTATAACAAAATGAGTGATACAATAATATCAGATAAATATGGAAATAGAAGAAAAGTTTCAGATAGGGATAGTAGCATAAATATGATCCCAAACTCGTCTGAAAAGAGGATAAATATCTCAAATAGGCCTGGCGGTACAGATTCAATCATGAATGTGTATAACAAAGGTAAAATCGGTAAAAAATTTGAAAGTAAAGAACTGGTACTTCATAATTGTGTAAAAGGTATCAGCTCTTGTCAAGAAAAAGAAGATGGGAACCTGTGGTTCTATATTGGGACATATAAGAGTAGGATCAACTTCTGTCCTTATTGTGGTTATAGGACAAAAGGATGGGTAAAATGAAGATACATTTCTTGAGCAGTAGCCTGAGAACAAACAGCGGATTCAGCATAGTCACAAAAAATTTAGCTCTGGAACTAAGAAAACTTGGCCATGATATAACAATGTCTGGACTACAGACAGCTAATTTTGCTGAATTCTCATATGGCATCGAGACTCTCCCAACAATAACTCACTACGTAGATGATCTTACTCAGTTCATGATCAATGTGCAGACTATAAAACCTGATGTCGTGATATATATCCACCAGATGGATTCTGGCCAATTTAACGCTTTCACAAAAGTCTTTCTAAAGACTTTTGTCTATTGCCCAGTTGAGACAAGAGGTATACCTGACCAAATGAGAGGCGATTTATTGAGTGTGATAATGAATGGCGGAAAGGTAGTAGCGCAGACTCAATACGGTCAAGGAGAAATACAGCTGGCACTGGGAGGTATCGATATTCCGTTTATTTACCACGGTTTTAACGACAAAATATTTAAACCTCTTAATTTAGGAGATGTGGACCAAATAAGATATTGTTACTATGGTACTGACAGTGGAAAAGCTGAATCTGACCCAGTAAAGTTGCATAAGCAGGGGTGTTATGGTTGTATACTATCTGGAAATGATACGACCAAATGTATGTATTATAGAGATGAACATGTCTCGATTCTAAAATTTATCGATGGAAAATGGACAGGAAAAGATATACCTATAACAGAGTTACCAAACATTACGAAGGGAAAGTTCGTTTTTGGATTTTTAGGATACAACTTAGGGATAAGAAAGAGGATGGAAAGACTTTTGAAAGCATATTCACTATTTATCAAAGATTCAAGACAACTAAAAGATCGTACGGTTCTCCACATGCATACGATTCCTATTGCTATTGATGGTCTTAACCTAATTAGGATTGTTCAAGATCTAGGAATACAGGACAATGTTATATTTAGTTATGGAAGCTTCAGATCGGCTGCATGGACAAATGAGGGGATAAATATATTATATAATACATTTGATACTAATATATCGGCATCATCTGGGGAAGGATTTGGGTTAGCTACGATTGAAAGCTTGGCGTGCGGAATTCCGAATATTGGCCCGAATTCTACATCATTCACCGAACTAATAGGTGAAGATCCAAAAACTAGAAGAGGATTATTAGCATCAATTATCGACTGGCAGATGATTCCTGACGGATGTTATAGGTCCCTAGTAGATGAACAGGATTTGTCTCAATGCATGAGAATAATGTACCAGGATGAGAAGTTAAGAAAACAATGCTCAAAAAATGCTATAGAATGGACAAAACAGTTCAATTGGACTAGTATATGTCAGCAATGGGACAAATTATTAAAAGAGATAAAATAAATCATGCTTATTCGTTAATAGGATAAGACGGTATCTCACCATGGCTTCAGAATATACAACTGGAACCTCCATATATCGTGGTGATATTATAGACATGGAAATATAAAGGGTGAAAAATGGCTAAATATAGAATGTATATATCATTTGATAGGACAAATTTCTTTTGGGTAGTTTATGATAGTGGTAAATTGATAATGAGTCCTACCAAAGATGATCTAAAAGGAACGAAGTTGAAGAAGTATAATGATACAAATATATGTTCAATATGTATGGAAGAATTGAAAAGAGATGGAAAAGAATTAACAAACAAGAGTATATTATATCCTGGAAACGCTCGCCACAAAGTGGACAAGGACGGATATATGACAGAAATATGGGCCTGTCATAGACATGGTAGTAATGATATAAGAAGATCTTTGACACAACATAGAATGGAAAATCTCGATCCAAATTCTCATAATGCTCTTGGAGACAATTGTGAAATGCTGACAGACAAATTATTTGGAACTAAAAGACTAAGCGATAAGTATGATAAATATAGTATGCTACCTCTAGATCATTCTCCTATTTCAGAAAAGGTGTCAATAATGGTTGGAGATAAATTAGTAGATTTGTCTGGAAAGATATTACAGACCACAGGAAAGATATATGATTCCATCAATGGGTATTGGTTATTTGGAAATTTAAAAAGAGAGTGGAATAAAGAATTCGATGTCGAGATTCTTTGGTGTATAAGTGAAGATAGATTGGATATTGAAAGAGGATATATAATTCCGCAAAAGAGGATATACGATCCAGATACACATACTAAAATATTAGGTATAGCAATAGTGAAGAATCTAACATTTAGAGGATGTGGATGGTATGAACAGTATAGGATTACAGATGAGAAATTTATTAAAAAAGCTAACAAGATATGGAAAGAGATAATAAATAGTCAAGAAAAGGAGGAAGATAAAGTGGTTAATATTAAGAAAAAAGATTTCTTTAATTGCACTACAGGAGAGGAAAATGGAGGAGAAGATTATGGTATCAACTGTTCGACTTTTAAGAAGGTAGACAACGTAGATCTAGTGTTTGATTCTAGAGGAGAGTACTTGGGTATACGCACCTGTAGAGGAAAGATCATAAATGGAAAATATACATGTAAAGTAGGAATACGTGATTTCAAATCATTTATGGATTTAAAGATATGGGCAGGAACTCCTTGTGCTAAAGCAGATTTTATAGAGACGAAAAATGGGAATTTTATACAAATAAGAAAATAGTTATTGTCAAGTTCTTATCAAATTGTAGAAAAGGAGGGTCAATATGAATGATGAAGATTTAATCTGTCCATTCTGTCATGGGGCAGGAAAGATAAAGGTTCAAAATTGTTCGACATACTATTTTGACAATACATCAGCATTTGCCCAGCCCATGAATATGAATATAAGATATACATTTGGAAATAGTATTGAAAATTAATAGATAATATCTGGCACGGTATTGTCAGGCAAGATAGTGTGTGGTGAGGTTACGTCAGGCAGAGTAATGTAATGTGCAGTAGTGTGAGGTAAGGAACTATGAGAAAATCGCCTCGGCGGTAATGGATAGTGAAAATATGGTAGAACATAAATTTAAATCAGTTAGATGGATAGATGGAAAACAGAGAAATGTAATTGTAGACGTATGCGGAAAAATTATAAATAGGAGACCGACAAAAGAAGAATTGAAAGACCTAAGAGGAGAATTATCTAAAATAGAGATATCCAATGACAGAGAATTACTTTTGGGGCTCTTGAGACATTTTGAAAAGATAGAAGGAAGAGTTCCTGAACAATTAGATTTTAGTAACAATCCAAAATATCCAAGTTACAGTACATATATAAGAATGTTTGGGACCTGGAATAATGCTCTAAAAATGGCAGGGTTACAAGTAAACGTCTTTATCGGTCTTACAGATGAAGAATTGTTAGATTATCTGATACAGTTTTATGATGATACAGGAAGACCTCCTATACAAAAAGATTTCGAAAATAATTCTGTGTATCCCCATTATGGTGTATATATAAAACGCTTTGGAAGTTGGAACAACGCTTTAAATATGGCAGGGTTACAAGTAAACGTCTTTACAAATCTCGCAAACGAAGAGTTACTGGAGCATCTTGTACATTTTTATGACAAAGAGAGAAGACCTCCTACAATAAAAGATTTTACTCATAATAGAAAATATCCAAATTTCCAACAATATATTGGACGTTTTGGAAGTTGGAACAACGCCCTAAAATTGGTAGGATTAGACGCTGATTCAATGATTAGAAAAGGTATTATTGAAACTGATAATCAAAAGGCAAGGTTAGCTGAATTATTAGTTCTGGAACATTTTTCTGAAAAAGTCCAAGACCTATCTGGAAAGGATTGGAAAAGTCCTTATGATGGGATATGTCCTAAGAATCAAATATATGACGTGAAAAGTTCCAAATTGCATGAAGACAGATATTATCAATTTAATCTTGATAATGCTCACAAAGATGAAATAGAGTTGTATTATTTATTGGGCTTTAATAAAGACTACTCTAAGTTGGAACATGCATGGAGAATCTCCTCTTTAGACTTTGCAGATGAATACTATATATTAATCGGAATTATTGATAGCTATACGTATAATATAGAAAATATGAAAGAATGCGAAATTACTGAAAAGTTCAGATATATAGACTTTGGTTTTTTAAATAGAGAGACAAAACAAGAAGGATCGTATGACGGATCTTATCTGGGAGCGTTTAATTTATGAAAAAACTAAAGGAATACGATTATGAAAAAATAGAAAAGAAATCAAAAGAATTCTTAAGAAAGATAATAGGAGATGAAAAGTTTTGCGAGATTCAAAAAAATGGAAAACTAGATATTGAAGTTGGGAATAATATTTATGAATTATATTCTGACGGTAGGTTAATTAACAAAACCAAGAGTCAATCATATTGCATAGTAGCTGACAGGTCAGATTATCCTGTTAATGATATGGTGGCAATTAAATATGCATGGTTGGTCCATAAAAACGATATTACCGAAAAAGTAGCAAATAAGACTAATTTGCATACAGGATTTACTCTTAGAGCTGGAGGCGTACCTACCGTTGGATATGGTGACTTTATTAGAGACATGGAACAAAGAGGATGGAGTAGACAACAAGTTAATATAGGAATCACCAATCTTGAAACGATTGTTGCAACTCCCTGGTATGGAGATTATGTAGACCATCTATCAGGAAGAGGTTGGCATAGAGAATTGCTCGTCATCGATGAAAATAATACAAATATTGTTACCACATCAGGTGTAAGTGAAAATACTACTGGTACTATTGTAGGTGTTAGATGTCCGGCAGGAATGAAAATGTCTATAATGGGTACTCAACAAATTCCTCGTGGTGCAGATACAAGAGTGGCTTACTTGTTTGGATTATATATCACTGATGACAATGGAGAAGAAATTCCAGATGAGACCAAGATAAGAATAACAAAATTGAAGCCTTCTGAAGACGTCATACAATTGGCAAGAATTTTCTATCAAGATATTAAAATGATACGCCATGGTGAAGACTTTGACGCTTCATATAGATTTAGACGAGGAATTGAACTAAATGGTCAAGACTATCTTAACGTATATGTAATAAACTCTCCAAAAAATATACCTTTAGAAAATATAAAGTTTAAAATAGAAGCCGACCTTTGGGCTATGAATTAAATAATTCAATTAAATGATCCAATTAAATAAAGGAGGAACAATAATGGAAGAAATAGAATGTCCCCACTGTCGTGGGACAGGAAAATTAATAACAAAGAAAGACGACAGTGTCAACAGCCAATTTGGTGACATAATATCAGCCCCTCCTGGATGGTTTGAAGAATACGAGGAGTTGCAAAATAAAATGATATATCATATGCATATATTAAAGACCCTTAGAAAGCCTACCGTTAAGAATGAACAAGAATAAACAAAGGTGATATAATTATGCCAAAACGTCAATTGGCTATCCAAATCGATGAAGATATAATTAAAGAAATGAAAAAAGTGAAGAACAACTAAAGTTGATAAGGGATGAGACCGGTTTACCTATAAGCAGGCAGGTCGAACTCAGAACCAAAGATTATAAAATTATAAGAAAGGAAGAATAATCTCGAATTTTGAAACTGTCCATCAGACAATGCTAAGTTATTATGAGTAAGCTATCATCTAAACTCCTATATGCGCCCAGCAGCCCTGTATCAAATAATATATCAAACTATAACATGTTAGCAATTGATATTGACAACCCTGTTAAATGGTGTCCGGTTTGTAACGGCAAGAAATTTGCATTCATTCCTTCATTGAATAAATATAAAGAAATAGAATGTCCTTATTGTGCCGGTCAAGGTGCAGTTAAGACTTGTAAATGTAATAGACCGATGCCTTTATGGCAAGAAAAATGTTATAATTGTATATTAAGATTAAGCGAATTAGAAGAAGAATTGGAAAACAAAGAAGAATGAAAAATCAATATAAAGGAGATGAATATTATGAGAACAAGACAAAAGAAAGAATCGGACACAAATAAAGATAATATAAGTGAAAATGGGACATCAAGCATAAGAGATATAGTAGAAAACTCATTCATAAAGGATTATCCAAAATATATAGGGTATCTGGAAAGAAATGAATGGACAGGAGAAAGTATAAAGATTCATGAATATCTGTCTACATTAGTTACGACAAATAATTTGAAGGCTGGAAATGAAGGTATAATCATAGACATATTGTGCCCTCCTGGAAGGATAATGAGCATAATAGGTAAAAATTCTCCATATTCTATAGAGAATGTCCATCCTTTTGAATTAAAACTTGCAAATTCTGATGGTGCTGAAATAGATCCAAACGTTGAAATCAAATTTTTCAAAGATAAAATCTTTAAAAAGAGAATAGGAATTTGTGGCACAACATATAGAGATGTCAGTATGTTGAACTATTCCAATACTCCGAACGTATTTAAGAGGTATGGTGAATTATATAGGTTTGACCAAGGAGTAGAACTTAAAGGAGAGGACCATTTAAGAATATGTGTAATTAATCCTGATATAGATATCAACATTATAAAGTTCAATCTTAGTGTAGACCTATGGACACAGTACGAAGAGAGTATAATGAGGTGATAATATGGTAAATATAAATATAGGTATCCAAAAAGTAAACGTAATAGATATGGGTTATAATAAATACTTGGAATATCTAAAAGGTAGAGGATACAACAGAGAGCAGATATGTATCGATGAAACTTATACTGACATCATAACTACAAGAAGCCTGGCAAAAGGTGCTGTAGGAACGATAGTCGATATAAGATGCCCATCTAGATATAAGATGATCATTGTCGGCAGTTCGCAATTACCAGAAGGATATGACATAGATAATGCTAGTTCTCTAATGGTAAGACTTGCTAACTCCGAGAATATAGAAATAGATCCTGATGTTAGAATAAAAATTCTCAAAGAGAAAGTATCTCAGGCAATTCTTCTTGTGGATACAATGCTCTATAAAGATATATCTGCTACTGAATACATAAAAACGGAGTACACAAAAATTTCTGAAATTAAGACCAAGTCATTTGATAAACGGTATATATTTGGTAAAGGTATAGAAATAAATGGTGATGAACATCTAAAGATAGATGTTATACAACCTAATATAGGTATTGATGTTAAAAATATAAAATTATCTCTTAACTTGGACCTTTGGGAGCAAGAATAGATATATGACAGTCTGCAAACGGTAGCCTATGAGGTTATATGACAGAAAGTTTGGATTTCTTTAAGCAATACCACGCTATTATAGTGAAGGCTCTTGGAGAGGATGCCAAGAAAATAAACGCAAAAATTGGGCAGATAATAGTTGATGATTGGCTAAATAATACAGAAGCATTCAAGGATAATATAGAATTTGTCCAAAGTTTTGAAAATTACCTAGGACAACTTGGATTTGCACAACACGTAAGAATAGATCTTAATGAAAATAACTATATATTATCCATTAAAGGATGCGCCATCTGTCATGGAAACGAAATATTGAGAAAAGAAAACATACCAACTATATGTCCGATAATACAGGCTGCCAAATATGCTGCGGTTAAGAAATTAGGAAGAAATGTGACCACTAAAGGAGTAGAAAAGTCTGGTGTTGTCGGAGAATGCATCATCAAATTTGAGTTAGAATTATTGCTTGAAGAAATCCAAGCTGAATGACGAATGACGAAAAGATAATAATATATTTTCTATTGTTTCTATTGATATTAAATATAGTATTATCAATAGTCGTACGCTAAGAACTTTCTCAGACACTAAAAGATGGCTGTGTTGATGTGTGTATGTTATAGCATTTATAAAAGCTCAGAATTAGGCTTGATGCATATCTGCTACATCTACTCATATTCGTAATGCTTATAGATGCTATTCTATTTTGTATTTTTTTGGATATAAATGGTATAAATATAGACAATAGAAATGGTGATCAAAACAAATTATACTTATTCAATTAATGAATAAATGAGTAATTACGTTCAGCATACGTTTGCAGATATAACAAAAAATAAAAAGATTGGGATATCGGCCAAGATATTCTCTTACAGATGGAGTTAGTATGTTGGCATCAGAATATCAAAATATAGGTTAGGAGATAAATAAATGACAATGATACCAACAATTGTAAAGGCAGACTATTATAATATGAAGATAAGTAAAGATGAAGGAGAATTATTCACATTTGAGTATGAAGAAGGGTATGATAAAGAAAATCAAGATCATAGAGAAGCATTTCAAAATATGGAACAAATAAGAGCATTTCACGAACAAATGCTGTCAACATATGGAAGAGCATCTTTAGAATTTGACAGGAATGATATGACTGTAAAACTTACAATGAAGGCGCCTTTTGAGAAGATAGCCAATTTTATATCTCTTGAATTTTTGACTTCTGGCACATTAGGAAAAATGACTCTTCTCGACTTTATATATATGGCAGCATCTTCTATGATAACAACCGCCAAACAAGATTGTGGAGATAATAAAGATATGTATGTGTAGGTAATGAATGAAATAGAGACGTGAAATGATTTGGAGATATCTTCAAACAGATAGGTTTTAATGGTCTAATCTGTTTCTATTACATAATTCTTTTAATTTATCTAATCTATAGGTAGCTTCGTATTTTTCGAACTCTTTTATGCCTTTTTGCGTATTTGATACCCATAAAGTATCTCTCCTCCAAAATTTTCTTTCTCCCACTATATCATTCTTATGAAATATCCAGACGTGAAGAGGATTCAGACTATCCCTATCATCCCATGCAGATAATATAAACCAATCTGCAATATTGTTATATCTTATAGGGTATGACCATCCAGGATATCCTTCAACGTAGTCCAAACATCTGCCTTTGTTATCTATCTTATCTCCTCTCTTACAAATCCAGTCATATCCAGGATTTCCATAAGGCATCTTTATAGCATCTTCGAACGTCTGGATCATAAGATTTTCTGTAAACTCTCCAAAATGTGATGGACAACCTTTATTGAATTCTGACGGTTCGCATATACCCTTGTTCCATCGGTATTCTCTTTGATGGTCTCTATATCTATCTACACAATCTTTAAATCCTGCATTTTGTGCACATATGTCTCTATATTCTTTATCGGTTTTACATCCCACATTTATCCATTTATTTGGCACTTTATCCTTATTTTGTCTTGCCCAATTTGAAAACTCTTCTCCATATTTATTTGATAATTCTTTGTACCATTTTTGGTCTTTTTTCCATTTTTTCCATTCTCGGATATTGTCAAATCCATCTTTCTTTGCCTGTTTTCTGAACCATCCAAGTGTATATTTCTCATTTTCTTCCATATTTCTCATCACCTTTATATCTTGTCTGATATCACATCACCTATATGGTATTAAAGTCCCAGCCTTAGCTATAGGTTGGGACAGGCGATGAGATACCATCTTATACTAATGTATAAGTAGAATATATAGCATTATATAAGTCATAGTATATATAGTTATTATTTGCAGAAATGCTACGATTTAATATCATAATAAGCGATGTATTACTTATTGCAAGTAATTAAAACCTCACAATAGCTATCTCCATGTGTTATTAATTTTCTTACATCTATCTCTGCTCTATCTTCAAAAGCCTGATATAATGCCCCTTTGAATGCCTCTCTTATTGTGTAGCAAACAGACTCGCAGATACATCTACCTTCAGATGATTCTACGTCTTTTGCTATTTCGCATTCCTTAACTGTATATAACAAACTGTTTCCTTCCAATTTCCATTCACTTTCTCTATGCAACTTTTTGTCAATTATCTGGAACGCTTTTACGAAATTTTCTAAGTTCCATTCTTTTAGTTCTTTTCCTTCTATTTTTTTATCTTTCTCATATTCTTTTATTAATGACATTCCGATTCTTCTGCCTAGAGATGATAATGATATAGGTATATCCGGAATATCTTCTAACCCTTTAAGGAAAGTAACAAACATTATCAATTCTTGATCGATGCCGGTATTAGTCTTCTCTCCCTTTTCTATTTTTTCTTTTTCTCTAAGTAGATTACTCACTATTTCATTTATTTTAATGCCAATATGAGGTCTGTGAGTCAATACTATTATGTTAGCAGTAGCCTTTGCGTCATATAAATGGCCATTGGCTTCCAATAGAGACACTATGATCCTTTTTAATCTTTCTACTGCGTCTTTACTTCTATAATTGTGATAAAGTATTATTCTATTATTCTCTATATTGTCTATATTGTCTATTTCTACCCTGTCCACAACTCTAGATGTCTCATATACGATTTTTATCAATCTTAGCATATCCCTAAGATGAATATCCTGAATCGGTTTTTTTGCCAAATTTTCTATGGTTATGGCTCCTAAAAGTAAATCTCCCTTGCCGATATCTTCAAAATAATTTCTATGAATGGCCACCATATTATAATTACTTCTTATATATCTATGTATTATGGACTTCCAAAACTTGGGGTATTTCTCTACCTCTTTTATTATATAGTCTATATCCCCAAAATTATTAATCAGACTGTCTGTAGATTCTTTTCTATCAGACCTAGAGTATTCTACCTTTATATAATAATTTGATGTATGTACAGACTTTATCTTAATAGGGATAATATTTTTAACATTTTTATTGTCCATAGAATTTTTGATCAAGTAATGAGAGATAAGATATGCTACAAATCTTATTTCCTCATTAGAACCTTTTGTCTCTAAAAATATTTCAGAAGGATTTGAGTCATTATCAGATTTTAATACTATCTCTATTTTCCATTCAAGTTGCGAGAATCTGAATATAAGATAATATCTCAATTTATCTATTGGACTTATTAGGCTTGGATCAATCATTTTATCTAATATATCGTTTGGCAATATTATTCCGTCTATCTCCTCCAGCATCCATTTAAATAGTATCTCATCTATCATTGACGAATTTTCTGGAATATAACATCTATTAGCCAGTTCTATTATCTCTCTGATAGCAGAACTAAAATTTCCATTATGCCTATCCACGAAAGGTTGTAATTCTTTGATATACTCTTTATCTATAGATATATGTTTCGCAACTATCATTCCGACTACTCCGCCTACGTCTATTCCGCCTGTATATGTCTAAGTATAAAAAGAGGAAAAGTGAAAATAAGAAAATGAAAAATTGGGGCAACTATATGTTTTATCAGCTATTTTCCATGGTATCTTTTTCTTTTTCACAACTAATTTCTGTAACTATTCTCTTTAATATTTCTAACTCATCGTATAACTCATGCCTACAAAATTCTTGCAATTTTTCTGGTTTATTAGTAATATGCAGACCATTCCTCCTCCAAAATTTATATCCTCTTACTATATCATTTTTATGAAATATCCAAATGTGCATAGGATTCGTGTCAAATCTATTATCACATCCGCATAATATAAAAAAATCTGGGGTATCATTATAATCTATATGGGTAAAATTCCAGTAGGTAGATGTATCATATCTATATATTAAACATCTCATCTCTAATTGAATCTTATACTCTTTATTTCTTTTTAGTTTGAACTGTGGATATTTATCTATAAAGTCCTGTCTAGCGTTTTTGCAGATGAGGTCTATTCCTCCATCACAACTACCTTTTCCTGATCCTTTAACATCCTCAAAGATTACATCTTCTAAAAATCTCTTAAATAATAATCTTTCTCCTTTGGCTATTCCAAAGTTCGATGAACAATATTTGTTAAGCTCCATTGAAAGATTTCTTCCAGTTTCATGGTTATATTCTGTTATCTGTTCTGCTACGTTTTTAAATCCTAACTTCTGAGCACATTTATCCTGATATTCTTTAATAGTTTTACACTGGGCATTTTTGATAGCCATTTCGAGCTCTTTACGTTTTATGTTAGCAGGATTTACTAATATCTCATTTTGCTGCATCCAGCAAGTAAACTCATACCCACTAACAAATTTAAGTCTTTTCATATCTTCTTGAAATTCTTTGGAGCATGGATGTATAGACATAGGATTCTTCTTAGCTTTTTCTTTAATTTCTGCTACAGCATTTCTTCTTATATCTTCTATAGAATCTTCTACCATTGTACTATCTCTCCTATTACTTTGCCAACAATGAAAAGGAGACTGCGGCTGGACTGGCCAGTATCAACCGCAGGTACAATGTTGACATTGTAACATTAATAGAGATAGCGTTTAAAGTATATAAATATAATCTGTGTAGGAAATATACGATACATAAATAGAGTTATGAGACAGTTAGACAGATCTAGCTGTATTACACAAATATCAAAAAAGGAGTCATATACGGACATATTAGTCGCTATATGGCCGATTTATGCTATCATTTATCATATACTATTATGTATTATTCTGATCTAATGGTCGTCTGTAGTATAGTCGGGATGTTGTCTCAGTACTGGCATTCTATTTACAATCCAGCGATATACCAATATTTGGATAGTAAAGACCGCTATCACTACTATTACTTCTTTCCAGTAGAAAAGTTCTCTATGATGAAGCTGCCAGTTAAATGCTATCAATGATATATCAAATCTATTTAGGACAACTCCCAATATAGTTAGTATTCCTGTCTGGTAGATAAGAGATACATTCCTGTTTTGTACTCCGTAATAATACATAAACGGTAGAGTACCGAGTATTATAATTTCTATCAGGAATAGAAGGCCAAACGAGCCATCTAAATATTTCCAGGACCCTTCATGTGTCACACTTATTAGCCTTAGACCCAGATATGTAAAGAAGACCAGAGATGCGGCTTTTCCAAGACCAAGAATAATATCATCTACACTCGAGAGATAGTTAGAATCAGCTCTATCTTTTAGATATATCGTTGTCAATTTACTTACAACTATCACTAGAGAGAGTGCTGCACCTATAGACGATATAAATGCCAGCCATGGTAGATATGACGTGTACCATAGAGGATGCAACTTTCCTGGTGCCAGTAGGAACATTGCACTCAGCGCTGACTGGTGGAGTGTGGACAGCATTACGCCAAATACTGTTAAGATTAGAGTTGCGCTCACTGCTACTTTTCTTAAATTCTTAAGTCCTAGCCATGCAAGAAATGTAGGAGAGAACTCAAAGAATTGGACACTCAAGTATAGTGCAACGTGCCATGCTACCAGGAACATGACTGATGCTGTTCCAAATGATATAAACATAGGATAATATATCCTCCAGGGTCTTCCTAGGTCTATCATCAGGAATATTACTGCAAAGAGATATCCCAGGAATCCTAACAGAATAGCATTTTTTACAACCGGTTTATACCTTTTCAATCCAAATATGTATACGGCAGTCCCTATCACGAATCCTGAAGCAGAGAAAGGCACTCCACTGAAGAGACCCCAACCAAGGAATAGGCCCCAGGGTTGTTCATTGGAAGCATCTGTCACCTGGTCAAGTCCAAATAAAAATCTCATTGCTATCAGAAATAGCCCTGCAAGAATTATAACTCCTGCAACCATATTCCATGGAGTTATTAGAGTTTTGATGTAATCCTTTAGGGTCATTCCCAGAAGAAGTTTGTCGTATATCCAGGAACTTACAATCTCTGCTCCTGTTTGTTCTTTCTTTTTGATATATTCACTCATTATTTATTCTCCTCTTTATTTTCATTCTTTATGTTATCTTCTTTTATATTATCTTCTTCAGTCTTGTGTTCAGATCTATGGTTTGATGCTAGATAGAAACCTCCTAGTAATGCTGGCCATGATACAAGCGTCAAATTGACCATAGATAGGAAATCTTTAGTTAATTTTGGAAATGCTGTAGTTCCAATGTTATCTGGGAATCCAAGTTTTTCAAAAGGAACATTTGAAATATATAGCCATCCTGTTCCTCCTGCTTCTTGCTCACCATATACGCGGTCAATATATTTATCAGGATTGTTCCATATTCTGAGCTTGGCAAGTTTCAATAGATTACTCTTTTTTCCAAAGGTAATCGCTTCAACCGGGCATGCCTCTGCACATGCAGGAACAATCCCTTGTGAAATTCTGTGATAACACAGGAAACACTTTTGAATTTTTGGGTCAAACGCATTTGAATATTCGAAGGCCGGTACATAGAATGGGCATGCAATTATACAGTATCTGCAGCCTATGCATACCTTTTGATTCCATGTAACCGGACCTTCTTTGCTTTTCTTCAAGGCGGCTACTGGACAGGCTGACACACATGCCGGCTCATCGCAATGCATACACTGGACCTTTCTGTAAACGGTCTTTCCATCTATATTATATCTATTGATACAAGTATACGATTGTACATCAGCTACATAAGGTTTTCTTATCTCATCAAAGACCGATTCATCTTCAAATGATCTTTTTGCTTGAGGCAGATTGTTAGTCTTATTACAGGCGGCTTCACATCTTCTACATCCTATACATCTAGTTAGGTCTGATAACATTCCAAAGCGGTCTGGATTACCTGTAAAGTCTTCAGATGCTAACGCTTTTTCACCTATAATACTAAATGCTAGAATAGATCCTCCAATTTTCAAAAAATTTCTTCTGGTAACCATATCTTTTGTCCTCCTATCATTATTGTCTTTGTCCTTCTATCATTATTATCTTTGTCCTCCTGATGCTTTATGACAACCTTGACATGTATTACCAGGACGTCCTGTATGGTCATCAGGTACTTTCTTGGCTCCAGCAATACCTTTAGTATGACATTTTAGACAACTGTCATGATAAACAATTTTCATATTTTGACCTGGAATACTTTTATGACACTTACTGCAATTCTCCCATGTCAATTCATGAGGCCTAACTGGCGCAGACATGTTTTCCGATATAGACGGCTCAGAAATACCTCTAGTATGACAAAAAGTACAACTTTCAGGACCGCCAAATACCTCTTTGTGGCAATACATGCATCTCTGATGATATGCAGCTTTGAGTCCTGGCTTTTTTGAATTATCAGGATTAAAGGGACGCTCGTGACAGTCCTTACACGCATGAATTTCGTCACTATTATGGTGACATGTTTGACAACTAACTTTGTTGATCATTATCTGGTGAAATTTTGTCGCAGGTCCGTATGTTATCGCAAGATATTCTGAATCATTAACGCTTAACCATTTTTCAGAACTATGTTCGGTTATAGTTGCTGGCGTACCATTACTATAATAATCAGGAAATGATGTTGTGGCATTAATATCAACTTGGCTATTGTCAGGATCGAAATATTTGTTTATCGCTACAGCTCCTCCTGCGAATATTAACGCCAATGGAATTACCGATAATACGATTTTCTTTACGCCGTCTTTATCTTTGTGGACTAGAACCCATAGGGCAATGAATCCCAGGCAAAATGCCACAACTATTAGATATTCGACTCCTTTGACAAAAGTTATATTCTCTAATAATGTTCTCATTTTATTTTGTCCTCCTGTCTTTTTCTGTATTCTATTTTCTTTTATATTTTCATATTTTCTTTTATATTTTCATATTTTCTTTTATATTTTCATATTTTCTTTTATATTTTCATATTTTCTTTTATATTTTCTTGTCTGTTATTAGTTGCCAAATCTAGTTGACTAACTACTTCTATGACAATTTCATAACCACTTCACAGAGATTATCTCCATGTGAGAGTAATTTTTTAACTTCTAATTCTGCTCTATTCCCAAATACGTATTCCATAGATCCTTTAAAGGTTTCTCTTATGGCATGGCACATATAAGGATCGAAATTTCCTTCTATGATACTGCATTTTTTAATCGTATATGTTAATTCTTTTCCGTCTAATTTCAATTCGCTCTCCCTTTGGAGTCTTGAATCAATCATTTCTAACGCTTTTTTAAAGTCTTGTAGTTCCCATGTCTTGATATTATATTCTTTTTCATAGTTTTGCATCAGACTCTTTCCAATTTTTCTTCCTAACAATGTCAAAGATAGAGGCAAATCAGGTGACGCTTCAGCGTTATATATGTTTTTTAGCCCTTTTAAAAACGCCATGAACACTATCAGATCTTGATCTATTCTGTTATTACTTATTTTTAGATCGCTCACTAATTGGTTTATTTTTATACCTATATCCGGATTATGTGTCAGGACTATCATATTTGCTGTAGATTTAGCATCGTATAAATGACCATTTGCATCTAAGAGCATAATAAGACTCTTTTTTAATTTTTCTATTACATCTTTATTTCTATAGTTATGGAATAATATTATGTTCTCTTTGTCAACCTCTACTCTATCGACGACTCTTGATATCTCATAAACATCTTTTATCAGATATAGTACTTCGTTTAGAGGTATCTCCTTAATTGGTCTTTTTGCCATAGTCTCTATGGTTATTTCTCCCATGGGTATCTTATTTGCAAGAAGATCTTCAAAATAATTTCTATGAACAGTAACCATACTATAATTGCTCAATAAGTGGCCATTGATTATAGCTTTCCAAAATTGAGGTTTATTTTTTATAGCTTTTATAGCCTCGTCCATTTCTCCAAAGAATGTTATTAGACTTTTTTGTGCTTCACTCTTACTTGCTTTGGAAAGTTCAATTATTATATAGTCACCAATGTTGTTAATCGATCTTATCGCTAATGAAGAGTTTTCTGGCAAATTTTTTATGAGATGTTGACATACGATTCTAGATATAAATTTTATTTTTTGAGGATTACCTCTTATATCTATTATTAGCTCAGATGGAGATGAGTCGTTATCATATTTTAGCGTAATATCAATATCCCATCTAAGATCCCTAAATCTGTTCTTGAGATATTTCTCGAGATTTCCCATAGAATTTATTAATGTGGGATCGATCAATTTATCAAGAACATTGTCAGGAAGAAGTACGCCATCTATTTCTGCCAATATCCATTTGAATAGAGAGCTATCTATCGCTTGAAAATTAGTGAGAGAATTATATTCTCTAGCTATATCAATTATTTCTCTTATAGCTGCACTGAAGTTTCCCTTATGTTTCTCTATATATGGCTGCATCTTGTCTATACAGTCATTATCGAGAGATATATGTCTTGTAACAATCATGTCATCTTTCTCCCTCTCTAACCTATTTATTTTTCTATTTGTATATTTCTTTCTTATGTTATCTTTCCTTTACTCCATTTTTGATCTGTTTGTACAAAGCATCTTTTTCTCTTTTAAGTTCCTCTTCCTGGTGGATAATTGATATCAATCTTTCAGTAATGTCATTACTCTTCATAGTCACTATGATCTTGTTCTTTCTATCTCTCAAGTACTGTATCAGTCCATATATCAAGTATATGATGGCTATTGCTGGAATAATAAATAACCATGTCGTTACAAATGTAAGAAAAGTTTTGTCCGGATAATATATTCCTATCACAGCTCCTGCAATTATAAAAATTGCGGCATATTTGATCCATTTCGTTTCCATATATCTCACCTTCATATTTAATCCATTTATCAGATTTATCTGATTAAATGATTTGTATGTTTCTCTTATATTTATTTCTTTCGCATCTAATATTTCTGTCATATAGCACCTGTTTTTGTACTTCTACATACTATACTATGTAATGACAAGTTAATAACAATATTTGGCAGCAATTTAGCATAAAAATGTAACATTTTGGCAAATTTAGGCAACGATAGCTTCATCTTGTCATCGGATAGCATAAGGTTTTACCATTGTCATCGGATAGCATAAGGTTTTACCATTGTCATCGGATAGCATAAGGTTTTACCATTGTCATCGGATAGCATAAGGTTTTACCATTGTCATGAGAAAACATAAGGTTTTGTCAGAAGTATATCTTTAAAATATAGATATAAATATATTTTTATGTTGTATCTCCTGATACAGAAATATGACCTAATGGCTCTGCACAGATATCTCCAAAAAAACAATGTCGGTCACTTATTTGTACTAATATAGTATATAGAAGAAAGTAACCAACAAAAGTTGACTGACAAGAAATGAGATGATAATAAAAGGAAGAGATTAAGCAATATAGTCAAATAAAGAGAACGAAGGAAGATACGACTAAAGAAGGAGAAGAGACAATATGGATAAGAAGTAAAATATGACAATAGGAAAAAATAATAGAATACGAAGATAATGGATAATAAGTGCTAGAAAAATTCCTCAATATGGCACGACTCACCGATGTAATACCAGAAAAGGAGGTCTTGGCCGATACTTTTTTGGTCTTATTTTATAGATCCACACTTTATTTCTGTTATATCTTTTTTATATCGTGGCATTTCTAATTACATAAAGTATATATACTATATAGTATCTACATACGAATGGGAATATGAGTATACCTAGATTGTAAATATGAGCATCGAATTTATAGATGAATATGACGGAGTCCTTCCTAACACGCCAAGAAGTTATGGAAGAGTCTGTTGCATATGTGGGAGTAACGAAACCTATTCATATAATGGCACGCCTGTGTGGACAAAATACAAAGATGAAAATAGAGAATGGACTGGAGAATGGGCGTGTCACAATTGTCAGAGAAGAAGAAAAGGGCGTAAGTTATTAAAAAAAATTAAAAGATGTCGCCTGTGCGGAAGCGATAAGACCCGTATCCGTTCAGATGGCAAGGCTTTATGGGAAAAAGATCTTGATGTTCACAAAGATTGGACCGGAGAATATCTATGCTATAAATGTAAATATGAAAATAACAAACCGTCTTGTGGGCATACGAAGAGTTTCTATAAGGTTTATAAAAACGGAATATGGACAGGAAAATATCGGTGTAAGGCATGCGATATCTCTTCTCAATCGATCTAATAATTAATAAAATGCGTTATCTACTTGTTTTCTATTCAGGCTATATCCTAACTCTTTAAACTTTTTGATAATTTGAGTTTTTGTATATCCTTCGTCAAATAATAATAATACCAACTTCCTTTCTTCATTATCCAACATATCTTTACATTTACCATATCTATTTCTTCCTCTAATCCGAGCATCATTAGCATTATCTTTCACGATTCCAATATATAAATGATTAGGATTAACACAGCCAGGATTATCACACATATGGCAGACTATCATACCTTCTGGAATATCTCCTTTAACTATCTCATAAGATAGACGATGTGTTGTATAGCTATTACTACAAAAGCGAAAAGTGCCATATCCTCCATGGTCACGATCCCCTTTCCAATTCCAGCATTCTTTTTCTCCTTTAATATCTACGAAATACCAAAAGCCGTGCTCACCGATTTTAATTATTTTCCAATTGCCATATTCGTCTAGTTGTCCTATACATTTTTTGGTAAGTTTCCATATATTCTTATTCTTATCTATCCTTTTCTGTACACAAAATACTTCTCTGTCATTAAATTTGTCTATAAAATTCATAATTAACATATATTTTTATTTTCTTACAATCTTCAGTTTATATTGGTATATTTTTACTTTATCTTTGTCTTTTTATTACCTCTTCATTAATTCAAAGTCGTCTATTTGATCTATTCCTTTTTTGATAGCCAGATTAGCTATCATCATCAATTCTACTCTTACACCATACTTTTGATATATGGATATCTGTCTATCTTTTACTAATCTATAGACTTCTTCACTTACTGAAACCGCGTTTGTTGCCATTTATATTTCTCCATATTATATTTCTGTATCAGTAGTAATTACTAACTACTATTACTATACACATGAACATCTATATATAATCTTCGTGTCTAGAATAGTTACGATATTAAAATAGATTTATACGAATAGTTTAGAAATAAAGTAAAACAGTCATCTATGTGTTCTATATATAAATGTTTTGTCTATAACATTAAAAATATATCAATAGCTCAGGTATTATCTATTATTGACCCTATTTACACATACTATTATGTTGCTAAAGTACCCAGTAGTATAAGTCTAACAGCAGTTGTCTAAGATTAAGATCGGCTTGAAGACAGGAAGGTAAACCAATTGGCTCATATCTGTATTTGTCGATATCCCTTGATGATAATTGACAATAGGGATGGCAAAGGAACCGAATTTCTTGCTATGCCGATTGAAACCATTAAAGACGGGGATATCCCTGTACCAGATATCGAGTACGAAGAAACAGAAGGACTCGACGGTATAATCAGAGGTTATATCGCAGTGACATGGCAGAAAATCAAAGACGGTGATGTCGTCAAAAAGTACGACGTTGTCAGTCACGTAGTGACAGCTGGTTGCCAACTTGAAGAAGCCTTGAAAGGAGAAGATGGAAAATTGGTATGCGATGAAAAGAGTATATATGTTGTACTACATCCCATCGAAGAATGGATTGAACAGCATATCATAGAGCTACCATCCTTAGGGGTCTCTAAATAAAAGCAGATATCTTAGACAACGGATCAGGACAAAATAAATGAGGCGATTAGCCTAAAGTAAAATACAAGGAGGATAAATATATGGTAAAGAGAGCAGTCCCAACTTCTGCTGTAGATATTGCAGAAGCAAAGAGAGCAGTAAACGTAGACGCCACAGTTCCAGTTGGCGCAGGTTCTGAGATATACATCAAACCGCAGGGAGCAGGAAAAGCCGGCTCAGGTGGCCGTATAGTAATCAGAGGAGAGCGTGTCAAACCGACTCACAAACTCGGAACCAAGGCAAAGGCGATGAAGGCATGCGCCGGTAAGAGAGGCTGCGAGTTCCAATCCTGTCTTGAGGCAGCTGGCATCGCTGCTCCGAGAAGCATAAAGAAAGCCTGCAGAATGTAAATATTCCGCATAATATAGCAACAATATAATATATAAAATAACTAATCAGATAAATCTGATAAGTATAAAATATGTCAGACAGAATAGAGATTCCAATAGATACTGCTCAGCTTGTATTGGCTAGAAAGAGTGCCGGTATGAGAAATAGTAGTGTGTCGATTGGGAATGATGGCAGGTTAGTACCCAATGGCAATGAAAATGCTGAATACAAAGTCTCAATTCGAAAGACTGGAAAATCTAGAGACGGAGAGCTCTCAGATAGAGCTATGAAATTGAAAGATTGTAAAGGTCTTAAAGGATGTGATTTTGCCATTTGTGCAGAAAAAGTCTTTGGGAAACTACCAAAAAATCTAGAAGGACTATGTCCAAATGGATTGAAAGAGGCCAATATATGATATATCAGTCTACATCTCCTACATCTCTGTCTGACATAATTATTATATGTTGCAGTACAGTATACGAACAAGAAACCAAGGAGGAATAAAATGGATTGGGAACAATTAA
>Ga0114939_10001092_pt1 | contig 21972 bp, 15 predicted proteins | sample AshMeaCrysSpring_FD_87196 | JGI IMG/M metagenome (GOLD analysis project Ga0114939, IMG submission 87196) | Groundwater microbial communities from Big Spring, Nevada to study Microbial Dark Matter (Phase II) - Ash Meadows Crystal Spring | ecosystem: Environmental > Aquatic > Deep subsurface >...
AGGGCCAAAGCCTGAGCGCCGATGCGCTGCAAAGTGCCGTAACGGAAGTGGCTAAAACATGCGCGGTTGAAATAGTACCTATTGCCACCGGCAACGTATTAAGTGGCAGCGACCTGGGTAGCGCCAAAATGGTGACCCTGCAAAAGCCCAACATTGCCATGCTGGTAGGTACGGGTGTAAACCCTACCGATGCCGGCGAAATATGGCATCTGCTCGACCAACGTATGGATATACCGGCCACCCATTTGGAAATAGCCACCTTTAACCGTGTAGATGCCGGTAAGTACAACGTACTGATTATGCCGGGTGGCGGCTACGATGGCCTGAATAAAGACAAGCTGAGGGCTTGGGTGAGCAGTGGCGGCGTGGTGGTAGCCTGCGAAGACGCATTGAATTGGCTGGCCGAAAACAGTATTACCTCGGTAAATATTAAACGGGCTGCCTCACCATTCGACAGCCTCAAAAATGTGCGCTATGCCGACCGCGAAGAAATTGACGGCGCACAACGTATGAACGGCGCCATCTTTAGGGCAAATGTGGATACCACGCACCCGTTGTTTTATGGCTATGCCAATAGTTATATCGACCTGTTTAAGGGCAATACCGTATTTGTGCAAAGGCCCAAAAACCAGCTTGCCTCGCCAGCTACCTATGGCGGCAGCCCGCTTGTGAGTGGCTATGTTACCCGCGAAAACTACAATGCCATCAAAAACAGCGCTGCCGTAACCGTACAAGCTTTAGGCAGCGGCCGGGTGGTGCAAATAGCCGACAACCCCAGCTTCAGGGCTTTTTGGCTGGGCGGCACCCGGTTGTTCATGAACGCCATTTTCTTTGGCAAACTGATAGATGCTGCTTCGGCCCGGGGCGATGAATAATAATAGGGCACTTCTAAAAACCCCCTGATGCTGCGTTACGCCTTCCTCGTAACCTCCTTATTTACAATTAGTAAACTTCGGGGTTACTCGGTAGGCAAGCCTTGCCTGACAGGTTTTTAGAAGTGCCTAATACACGTATAGCAATACATTTACCGGCAATAACCTGAAACGTATCATGAAAAAAACGCTTTTGCTTGCGCTGCTTGTGTCTTCTTCTGCCTCTCTGTTGGCACAAGGTAGCAAACTCAGCCGCTATGTTGATCCCTTTATAGGTACCGGCGGTCACGGGCACACCTTTCCCGGGCCGATGCTACCCTTTGGTATGGTGCAGTTGAGCCCCGACAATGGCACGCAGGGCTGGGACTGGTGCAGCGGCTACCACTACAGCGACAGTATGATAGCGGGCTTTAGCCATACCCACCTAAGTGGCACCGGCATTGGCGACCTTGCCGATATTTCGGTAATGCCTTCCATCAACCGCAAAGCCGACACCGTTGCCTTCCGCACCGGTTTTTTGCATAAAGACGAAACAGCTTCGCCGGGGTACTACCGCGTAAAAATGAATGACGGCATAGCCGTGGAACTCACCACCGGCAACCGGGTAGGTATGCACCGCATTACGTTTCCTGCCGGCAACGATGCCATGCTGCGCATCAACCTGGGCTTTGCCATCAACTGGGATAAGCCTACCGATTGTTATATAAAGCAAATAAACCCCACCACATTTGTAGGCTACCGCAAAAGCACAGGCTGGGCCAAAAATCAGCAGGTATATTTTGCCCTTGTGCTTAATAAGCCGGTGAAGCAGGTAAGCCTGTTTGCCAACAAAATGCCGGTAACCAGCATTGATGCATCGGGCAAAAGCGTGCTGGCTTGCCTGAATGTTGGCAGCGGTGGGCAGCAGCTTGTGGCCAAGGTGGGTATAAGCTATGCATCAATAGAGGGTGCACAGGCAGCCCTGGCCGAAGTGCCGGGTTGGGATTTTGATGTGGTACGCAAGAAAGCCGAAGACGCCTGGGAGAAAGAATTATCAAAAATGGTAATAGATGCCGATGAGGCTACCAAAAAGATCTTCTATACAGCGCTATACCATACCTGCATGGCGCCTGTGCAGTTTAGCGATGCCCGTGGCGAAATAAAAGCAACTGATGGCAATCGTGTAAAAGTAAACTACATCGCTTACTCTGTGCATTCCTTGTGGGATACCTTCCGCGGAGCAAACCCGCTGTACACCTTTACGCAGCCCCAACTGGTACCCAACCTCATCAACTCCTACCTCAGCTTTTACGATCAGTATGGGCTACTGCCTGTGTGGGACCTCCACTTTAACGAAACCAACACCATGACCGGCTACCACGCTGTGCCCGTGGTGGCCGATGCCATTCTGAAGGGCTACAAAGGTTTTGATGTAAACAAAGCATATGAGGCGATGAAGGCCAGCGCCATGCAACATATACGTGGCACCCAAAGCTACCGCCAATACAAGTATGTTCCGCAGGACAAAGAAGGCCATAGCGTAACTGTAACACTGGAGTATGCCTTTGATGATTGGTGCATTGCGCAGGTGGCCAAAAAGCTGGGTAAAATGGATGAATACCAGCACTACACCGATCGCAGCAATTATTTCAAAAACCTGTACGACCCCAATACGGGTTTTTTCAGGGCCAAAAACAGCGATGGCAAGTGGGTAGAGCCATTTGACCCCATGCGCAGCGAGCACGATGCCAGCCACATGTATATAGAAGGCACGGCCTGGCAGCACACCTTTTTTGTGCCGCACAATGTGCAGGGCTTTGCCCAGTTGATGGGCGGGCCCGAAAAATTGGTCACAAAACTCGATTCGCTTTTTGAGAATAAAAAACCCATGACGGGATCAAATATCAGCAGCGATATCAGCGGCCTTATAGGCCAGTATGCCCACGGCAACGAGCCCAGCCACCACATTGCCTACATGTACGCCGTTTTGGGCCGCCCCGATCGCACGGCCCAAAAGGTGCGCCAAATTATGGAAGTGATGTACCGTGCTGAGCCTGATGGCCTCAGCGGCAACGAAGACTGCGGCCAAATGAGCGCCTGGTATGTATGGAGCGCCTTGGGTATGTACCCCATGAACCCGGCCAGCGGCGAGTATGTGCTGGGCAGCCCGCTGGTGAATAAGGCCACCCTGGAACTGCCCAACGGGAAGCAGCTTGCCGTAGTGGTGAAAAACAACAGCCGGAGCAACCTGTACATAAAAGAAGCCAGGCTGAATGGTGCGTTGCTTAAAACCCCCTATGTAACCCATGCAGCTATGCTGCAGGGGGGTACGTTGGAGTTGGTGATGGCAGCTAAACCGTAATTAACGCCTTGGCTCTGTGCCTGCCTGCCGCTGTGTTTTGGGGGCAAAAAAGGCAAAGCGCAATAAAAACGCCCCGGCAGCCAGGTTGAGCAGGGTAGTAAGGGCCGAACCTTCCAGCCCAAAATCGCTGCCGGTTATCCATGCCGGGCCGTTGGGTTCCATTTGGAAAATGGATTCCACTTGGAGGCCGCTTACCTGGTAGCCCAGTACGGGACCAATGAGCAGGTTCCATGCAAAATGAAATGCCATGCACGCCCACATCGAGCTTGTGGCCAGGTAAATGATGCCCAGCAGCAGCCCGGCCGTAAATACCGAAAGCAGTGGCAGCAGGGTAATGCCGGGGTTTTGCGTGTGGGCCAGTGTGAAAAGGCCTGCCGAAAGCAGGATAGCCGCCCACGGTGGCATTTCGCTTTTGAGGTTGCTAAGCACATAGCCGCGAAAAAAGATTTCCTCTCCAAAGGCAATGAGCGCCATGCTCATCAGGGCCATGGCAAATGGTGCAAAAGAGAAATCGACCCCCCAAAAACGGATGTAGCCCCCGGCCAGCAGCAACAGGGTGCTGAGGCAAACAATGGCGGTGGCGGTGAGGCTTCCGGCGGCAAGGAGGCGCTCCGTATGTTGCCTTGCAAAGCCCAGGCTTGCAAATGACTTACGGTCGAGCCGGGTACGAAATAGCCACACCACCACCAGCGAAGCAAACGCCGTGGTGGCCGCAAGATATATGAGCAGCTCGGTCCTTTCCGGTGGGTTGTCTCCGCCGGTAAGCAGGGCGGTAAACTGGTTCAGCATCAATACCGCAGCCAAAAAGCTGATAGCCGCTATAGCTACCCGCACCCAGCCTGGTAAACGCTTTCTGTTGGTTTTCAATGTCACGTGAATGTTTCTTGACTACGAAGATGAGTGAGTCGAAATTAGGTAAATGGAGGGCACTACCGTTTATGAATTTTGTCATCACCCATTATCATTAGCCTGAGTACATTGCTGCCGAAAAAATCAACGACATGCAATTCAATAGCCAATACGTATACACGGTGGTGGATCGTTTTTTACACTATGTGCAAATAGACACCCAAAGCGACCCCAACAGCAACGCATTTCCTACCACCGAAAAGCAGAAAGACCTGAGCCGATTGTTGGTGCAGGAACTGCTGCAAATAGGTATATCAGATGCCCACATGGATGATTTCGGCTACGTATATGCCACCATAGAATCGAATACTGATAAAAATGTTCCCGTTATCTGTTTTTGCAGCCATGTGGACACGGCGCCTGACTGCAGCGGCACGGCTGTAAAACCCCTGGTGCACAAAGCCTGGAACGGTACGCCCACCGTGCTGCCCGACGATGAAGCACAAGTGCTGTCGGTTGAAAAATATCCTTACCTGGCAAAGAAGATTGGGGATGATATCATAACAGCTAGCGGCAATACCCTGCTGGGCGCTGATGATAAAAGCGGTGTGGCCATCATTATGGATATGGCCAACTATTTGATGAGCCACCCGGAGGTGAAGCATGGAAAGATCCGCATCCTGTTTACCCCCGATGAAGAAGTGGGTAAAGGCACCGCTAAAGTGGATATGGAAAAACTGGGCGCCGATTTTGGCTACACGCTCGATGGTGGCGAGGCCGGCGACCTGGAAGAGGAAACCTTTAGTGCTGATGGGGTAACAGTAGCCATCAATGGCGTAATTGCCCACCCCGGCTACGCCAAAGGCAAACTGATAAACGCGCTGAAACTTGCCGGTGAGGTGTTGGCTACTTTACCAAGAAATGAATGGTGTCCCGAGGCTACCGAAAAGCGCGAAGGCTTTGTACACCCAACGCAAACGCATGGTAATGCTGAAAGTGCCCAAATACAGTTCATTATCCGCGATTTTGAAACCGCCAAACTTGCCGGGCACGAGGAGCGCCTGCGTGCACATGTGCAGCAGGTATTGTCTGCATACCCTGGCACCTCATTCTCATTTGACGTGCAAGAGCAATATCGCAACATGAAGGATGTGCTGGATCATCATCCGCAGGTAATAGCCAATGCCCAATTAGCCATTGAGTCCGCAGGTTTGCCTGTAAAAATGGAGGCCATTCGTGGTGGTACCGATGGCAGCAGGCTAAGCTATATGGGCCTGCCTTGCCCCAACCTGTTTACCGGTATGCAGGGCATACATGGCAAAACGGAATGGATAAGCGTGCAGGATATGCAAAAGGCGGTAGCGGTGTTGGTGAGGTTGGTGCAGGTGTGGGAGGAAGGTGAGCGGTGAGCAGAAGTGAGAGGCGAGAGGGTGAGAAAAGTAAAGTGTGCAGGAGAGGATGGTTACTATGGTTAACGGAATATATAGGATGCAGTGTTTGGGACCCACAATTTGAAGCATTTTTTTAATGACTAGCAATATGGAAGTAAGTAGCACAATTAAGTATGCAAAAGTGCGACTTGCAAAATGTATGTGGCTGCACCGGCAAAATAACCCAGCAGAGCCAACCATCCTATACGTTTCAGATACCAGAAAAAGTCTATTTTTTCGATACCCATGGCGGCCACACCGGCTGCAGATCCAATAATGAGGATGCTGCCCCCTGTGCCGGCAGTATAAGCCAGAAATTCCCAGAAGTAGCTGTCGGTAGGAAAATGCTCAAGGCTGTACATGCCCTGTGCTGCGGCTACCAGGGGCACGTTGTCTACCACGGCCGACAGTAATCCGATGAGTATTACAATGGCAGAATCATTGGCAATAGTTTTGTCCAGTTTTTCTGCTAAGTAGTGCAGTTGTCCTGTAGCTTCCAGCGATGCCACACTAAGCAGTATACCCAGGAAAAATAGAATGTTCGGCGTGTCTATTTTGCGCAGGGCATGCGCTACGGTAAGCGGATCTTTGTCTTCGGAGTTTTTGCCGCGGTGGATCAACTCGGTAACCACCCACAGGGTGCCAAGTCCAAAAAGCATTACAATGTAGGGAGGCAAATGCGTAATGGTTTTTACCACGGGCACCATTATCAATATAACCACGCCAATCCACAGGACGGTATTACCTTCAGAGGTTGTAGAATTTTGTTTTGCCTTTTCGTCATTTTGATGAAGATCAATGGGTTGACCTTTCAGCCGGGCCGATACAATTAGCAGCGGCACCACCATGCATACCATACTTGCTGCAAATGTTTTAATGATGATGTTTACTACGGTAATCTGGTTGCCAATCCACAGCATGGTGGTAGTTACATCGCCAATGGGTGTCCAGGCGCCGCCTGCATTGGCCGATATGACCACCATGCCTGCAAATAGCAATTTCTTGTTGCGGTCGGGTATTAGTTTGCGCAGCAGCGATACCATCACAATGGAGGTAGTCATGTTATCTAGTACCGCCGAAAGGCAAAAAGAGACAAAACAAACAATCCACAGCAGGGTGGCGTATTTGCGGGTACGAATACTATCGATAATTGCCTGGAATCCTTCATGGGCATCAATCAATTCTACTATGGTCATGGCCCCCAGCAGGAAGAACAGAATTTCTGAAACTGAGCCCAGGTGCTCACTCAGCATGGTAGTTACGGCCCCTTTGTCGGGCATGGCCACCATAAAAATGCCCCAGCACACAGCGCCGGTTATAAGGGCCGTAGCCGACTTATTGATGCCTATGCTGTGCTCCAGCGCTATGCATGCATAGCCCAGAACAAATACTGCGGTAATGATGAGTTCCAACGAAATAATTTAACGGATGGATTAAGAAATGCCCTTTACTCAACTGCAGCAACGGTATTGTCAGGCCGTTTGAAAAAACCTGTTTTTAAGCCAGGTTTTGCCTGCAGGTACCAGCCATTCGTCTTTCAGCTGCGCCAGCGTGAGTACCGTGTTGTTGAAATACAATGTATTGGGCGAAATAAATCCATGCTGCGCCGCGTAGGCCAATTGGTTCATAGGCAGCATTTCTATTTTATCGTCTTTCAAAAATGCCAGGGTGGTGCGGTCAAACATGTGCACACCTGTTTGCGCCTCAATCACCCTAATCACCCGTACGCTGCTGTCGGTGCTGCAGCCACCTACCGGCACACGGCTTTCGTCGGCAATAAGCACCACAAACTGCCCGAAAAACAGGTTGGCATAACCCGCCACGGGGGCTCCATGACTCTTCCAGTTGGGCACAAAATCTTCAAGCAGGCTTTCTATATGCAGCGCCTCGGGTATCGCAAAGCGGCGGCTTGCCTGGTAAATCCATACCCGGCTATCGGCGGCAAAATCCTGCGGCAGCAGGTCTTTCCAGTTTTCGTTCATAGGGCAAAAATATTAGCTAAGGGTAAATGGGTTGCCTGTTCTGTGCTGAATTGAAAAGTTACTACCAAATGCAAAAAAAATGCATGCAAAACAGCCTCATTGGCCAGATAGCTGCCCGCAAAAAAAAGCGCCCCGTATCATTGCGAGGCGCTTAAGTACGTTTTGGGCACTAATCAATTCAGATGCTGCTCAATCTTCTTTACAAAGTTGCCTTTAGGTTGTGCACCAACAAGTTTGTCCACCACTTTGCCGCCTTTAAAAAACAGGATGGCAGGAATGGAGGTGATGCCGTAGTTGATGCTTACTTCGGGGTTGTGGTCCACGTTTAGTTTGCCCACATTTACTTTCCCGGCATATTCTTTGCCCAAGTCTTCAATAATGGGGCCGATAGCCCGGCAGGGGCCGCACCATTCGGCCCAAAAGTCAACAATAGTGAGTTTATCGCTTGCCAGTACATCTGCACCAAAATTGGTATCAGTAAATTCTAAAGCCATGTTTTTTCCTTTTTTGGAGTATGGAATAATAATTTGATCAATAGTAAAGACAAAAATAGCACCAATGGCCTTAACCGGGTGTTTTGGCTTTTCCACCTGACAAGGCTGGGAGTGTGCACAAGCAAATTCCGGCCAAGATGTCACCTATTGGGTGTTTTTTGGCTTGCCTGTGCTGGGATTGGCTCGGGTTGGTTACCTAATGGAAACAAATAAGTTCTTATTTGCTTTTCCTGCAACAAGGATGTCTGCAAGCCACTATTTTGCGATGAATATATATGTGGCGGTCGCTCTGCAGGCAGTAGTCGCCTCATTTTGCTATCAAAAATAGATTATGAAAACCTTCTTTTCTGTAATTGCAGCTTTCATTTGTGTACATGTGCATGCTCAGGTGGCAGGCGACACGGTATTACTGCTGTTGCCCGACCGCGTATTTGATGGCGAACAAATGCAACCAGGCTGGGCGGTGGCAGTACAGAGCGATACCATACGTTGGGCTGGTACGCAAGACTTTGTTCGGCAGTATGTAAAAGGGCCATTGCGCGAAGTGTCGCTTAAAGGCATGACCCTGCTGCCTGGGCTTATAGAAGGCCACGCACACCTGTTTTTGCATGCGTACAACGAAACTCCTTGGAACGATCAGGTTCTGTTCGAAAGCCGGGCCGAGCGCACTGCCCGAGCTGCCATCCATGCCCTTGCTACCCTGATGGCAGGTTTTACCACTGTACGCGACCTGGGCACCGAAGGCGCTGAATACGATGACGTAGGGCTTAAGAAAGCTATTGAAAAGGGCGTGGTTACCGGCCCTCGCATGCTATGTGCCACACGCGCCATTGTTGCCACCGGCAGCTATGCACCCAAAAGTCCCTCGCCCGATCTGCACCTACCGCAGGGGGCAGCCGAAGCCGATGGGGTAGAAGGACTTACCCGCGAAATACGCAGCCAGATTGGGCTCGGCGCCGACCTGATAAAACTATATGGCGACAACCGCTGGGGTGCACGTGGCGAGGCCATGCCCACTTTTACAGCCGGCGAAATGAAAGCTGCCGTAGAGGTGGCGGGCAGTAGCGGCCGAAAGGTGGCGGTGCATGCCTATACACAAGAGGCTATACGCCGTGCCTGCGATGCCGGAGTATGCTCCATAGAACATGGTGATTACGCCAACCTGGCCACATTTGATTACATGAGGCAAAAAGGTGTGGCATATTATCCTACCCTGGCAGCAGGCTATTTTGTACGCAAGTATGCCGGCTGGAAGCCTGGAACGCCCGAGCCGGCGGAATTGGTAAACAAACGTCGGGTTTTTACAGATGCCCTTAAAAGTGGCGTTACGATAGGTATGGGAGGCGATGTAGGCGTATACAGCCACGGCAATAATGCTATAGAAATGGAACTGATGGTGGACTATGGCATGGCGCCGCTGCAGGTATTGCGGGCTGCCACCAGTGTAAATGCTGATGTTTTCGGAATTGCCAACCGGGTAGGTCGCATTAAAGCAGGCCTGCTGGCCGATTTGGTGGCTGTAGCCGGCAATCCTGCAAAAGATATAGGCGCTGTTAGGGCCGTATTTATGGTGATGAAAGGCGGAAAAATGGTGTTGCTTTCAAAGCCATAAACTGCTGGTAAAACGACCAATTACAACCAGCCAGAGCGCTTGAAATACATATACAACAAGGCGCAAGTGCCCACGGTAGCCAACACTACCAAATAGTAGCCGTACTGCCATTCTGATGCCGGTATTACCCTGAAGTTCATGCCGTAAAAACCGGCTACCATGGTAGGAACGGCTACTATAGCCGCCCAGCCGCCAAACTTTTTGCCGGCTTCGCTTTGCGATATGGAAATGAGCGAAAAGTTGGCCTCCATAGCACTTGTAAGCAGTTCGCGGGTCATGTCAATCATTTCATTTATGCGCATCACGTGGTCGTACACATCGCGGAAGTAGGGTTTTGTTTCGGGCGAAAGAAATTCCACTTCGCTGCGCATAAGCCAGTTGCATACATCGGCCAGGGGCCATACCGCACGTTTCAGTTCCAGTATCTGCCATTTCAGGTCATAAATCTGTTCGGTGGTTTCGCGGCTGGGTCTCATTTTAAAAATCTTGTTTTCCACCAATTCCAGTTCCTTTTCCAGCCGCTGCATAATGGGAAAGTAATGGTCAACAATAAAATCAATAACGGCGTACAGCACATAACCCTGGCCTTTGCGCAGATGTTCTGGTTTGCCTTCGCAGTGTGCCCGCACTTCGGTAAAAGGGGAAGAAAATTCGTGGCGTACCACCACAATAAAATCTGTGCCTACAAAAAAGTGCACCTCTCCAAACTCAATATTTTTAGCATTTTCGGGCATTTGTGCTGTGCGCACCACTACAAAAATGGAATGACCGTATTGCTCAACCTTTGGTCGTTGGTGTGCGCGGTGGGCATCTTCTACTGCCAGTTCGTGCAAGCGAAATTGTTTTTGCACCCTGGTTAGCAATTCCTCTGATGGTTCGTGCAGGCCAATCCACACAAACTGATTTTCTTCATTCAGGTATTTACTTACCCTGCTCAGCGGCACATCGGCCACGCGGCAGCCATCGGCATAAGCTACGCAATTGATGATTTCTTTGCCATCGGTCATACAGTACAGGCTTTGTGTAGGTTTTCGGGCAAAAGGTAGGAAACCTACAGCACAAGCAACATGCAATTAAATACGAGAATGAAGCTTTCTTTTCTATTGTACAATTTCCTAAACTGGGGCAACCTCAATCGGGTCACTATCTCTGGCCGGGAAGGCGGAAAGGGCGGAAAGGTGTCGGGAAGAAAACGCTGCTTTGCGACGCGTCCGCTCTTTGCAAATTGTATTGTGTCGCCTGTGGCGATATTATGTTTTTGCTGGGATCAATAAAAATCAACTAATCAAATCAAGGCCAGAGCCCAATGGCAGCCAGGTTTTCATTGCACTTATTGAATTGGAATAGGAAAGGCTGCACAAAAATCCATTTTCCGAAAAAGACAAAAAAAGCGATATTGGATTTGGCCAAAATGGGTTTGCCTGGCAATTTGAAATAGCTTGATTACGCTATAAAACAAACATCCCCGACCTTCAAAAAAAGCCGGGGATGCTGGAAACAAGGTTTCGTTTAAAACTGATATTACAGCGTCTTCATCAGTTCGTTAGCCATCTTTATATAGTCGTCGTTTTTGGCGGTAGTGGCCAGTTCTAATGTTTTCTGGCACATCTTTTTAGCGTCGGCTTTGTTGCCCATTTTGGCGCAAATACGTGCATTGAGCAGGCTCATCCAATAAGCATTGGGGTTGGCGGCTACGGCTTTGTCGGCCCATTCTTTGGCCTTGGCCATGTCCTTACCGTTTTCGAAGTAATAAGCAGCTGCGGCATAATAAGGGCGGGTGTCCTTGTTCATGGCGTCGTCTATCTGCTTCATCACTTTGCCATCCACATCGGCGGTGATGGGCACACCCACATAGGTGCGCTCCCACATCATGCCCAGGTCGCAGCTGTTGCTCTTAATGCTGCCAACCATAATGGTAAAGGACTCAATGTCGAAAGGCAGGGTGGCAGGTGTTGCTGTAGCGCGGGCTACATCGTTGGCCGGGTTGTAGGCGCTGGGCGATGTTACATTCAGATCTTTGGTCAGGATGAGCGTCCATTCCTTTTCGCCGGGAATAGAAATTAGGCCGTATTTGCCGGCCTTTACGTCTTTGCCGCCAAACTTCACTTCGTCGCTAAAAGTAACGGTGGTGGCGTTGTTAGCACCTGTGCGCCAAACTTTGCCAAAAGGTACCAGGTCGCCAAAAACTTTGCGGCCTTTCATGGCGGGGCGGCTGTAGCTTACTTCAATAGAGCCAAGGCCGAATTCCTGCTTAAAGGTTTCGGTAGGCGAGGGGGCTGGTGTACGCAAGGCTTGTGCCTGTAAAGCAGCCGGGCCGGCAAGCAGGGCAACAGCAATCAGGATCTTTTTCATGGTTTTATGTATTTGAGGGCAAAAATAGAAGTTTGGCCATCAGTTCAAAGAATAATAAGAAAAGCAGGGCTAGCCTTTTGGCGCAAGACCTGATTATGGTTCCGCTGATTGGCAGGTAGCATTGTTTCGTTAAAGTGCAAAATTGAGTTTTGCAGGAATCCCCTGTTTTTGCCGCACTTTTACAGCGCCATTATTACCCCTATTATGCGTTTGTATCCCGAGTCGGCTGCCGTTCAATTGGAGTTTGCTAAAGTAAGCGAGCTGCTGGCCGCTCTTTGCAAAACGGAAATTGCCACTGGCAGGGCAGAAGATCTGCGCATTCACTCGCATATTCAGTACATCGAAACCGAACTCAACCAAACCCACGAATTCAAATTGTTGCTGCTGGGCGGCCAGCATTTCCCTATAGATTTTGTGCACAACCTGAGCAGCGAAATAAAACTGCTGGGCATTCCCGGCGCTGTACTCGGTGGCGAGCATTTTTGCCATATCCGCAATTTGCTGGCGAATGTGAGCGACCTTTTTCGCTGGTTCGACGCAGAACGCCGCCTTGCCTATCGATGGCTTACCCAGGTAATAGCCAACAGCTATTACGAAAAGGTGATCCGCGAAATAATAGACGATGTGCTGGACGAACTGGGCGGGGTAAAAGACGATGCCAGCGATGACCTGCAACGCATACGTATGAGCCTGTACCGCAAGCGCAACGAGCTGCGGCGCATATTCGACCGCATGGTACAAAAATTTGCCAAACTGGGCTACCTGGCCGATGTGGAAGAAAGCTTTATGAATGGGCGTAGGGTGCTGGCCGTGTTTGCCGAAAATAAACGCATGATTAAAGGCGTAATGCATGGCGAAAGCGATACCCGACAAACCACCTACATAGAACCCGAAGAAACCAGCGGCCTCAACAACGAAATATGGAGCTTGGAAAATGATGAACGAAGGGAGGTGCAGCGTATTTTGCGACAGCTAACGGCAGGCCTGCAGCCCTATGCATCGCTGCTGCGCACTTACCTGGATATTATAGGAGAATTTGATTTTATACGTGCTAAAGCAAAGCTGGCGGTGGATATGAACGGCAATATGCCCACCGTTGTAAACAAAGCACATGTAGAGCTAAAACAGGCCTATCATCCGCTGCTTTATTTGTACAACAAAACATCGGGTAAATCCACCATACCGCTGGACCTGAAGCTTGACGATAAAAACCGCATATTGGTAATAAGCGGACCCAATGCCGGGGGCAAAACGGTAACCATGAAAACCATTGGCTTGTGCCAATTGATGGTGCAGGCCGGCCTGCTGGTGCCGGTACAGCCCACCAGCATTATGGGCGTGTTCAAGCAACTATACATTCATATTGGCGATACCCAAAGCATAGAGTTTGAACTGAGTACCTACAGCAGTCACTTGCAGCACATGAAGCATTTTATTGAAAATGCCAATGGTAAAACCCTGTTCTTTATAGACGAGTTGGGCAGTGGCAGCGACCCCAACCTGGGCGGCGCCTTTGCCGAAGTAATTATGGAAGAACTGGCCCGCCGCCACAGTATGGGCGTGGTTACAACCCATTACCTCAACCTGAAGGTGATGGCCAACCGGGTGGCCGGCCTGGTAAATGGCGCCATGCAGTTTGACGAAGAAAACCTGGCCCCGCTATACCGCCTGATAGTGGGCAAGCCGGGCAGCAGCTACACCTTTTCCATTGCCGAACGAATTGGACTGCCCCGGCCACTCATCAACCGTGCCCGCAAACTGGTAGATGAAGATCATTTTGAACTGGATAAACTGCTTAACCGCACCGAGCAAGACCTGCAAAGGCTGGAAGAACGCGAAAAAGTACTGAATCGCCTGCTCAAAGAAAATGACCGGCTCAAGCGCGAAATGGAGCAGGTAATGAACCGCGAAAAACACCGCCAGCAGGTGGAACTGCTTAAACAGCAAAACCAACTGAAAGAAGAGCAACTTGCCTACCTCAAAGAAATGGAGCGTAAACTGAAAGCCCTGGTAATTGGCTGGCGTAAGGCGGAAAATAAAGACGAGGCAGTAAGGCTTATTCAGGCCCTGCTATTTAAACAAAGGGATAAGGTGGCAGATCAGAAGAAGGACAAGAAGATAGACAGCAAATACCTTGAACTTGAGGAACCCGTGACCGAAGGCGACATGGTAAAAATGCAGAGGAACAGGCAAATTGGTACAGTAAAAGAAATTCGCGGAAAAAAAGCCATTGTTCAGTTGGGCTTTGTACTTATTACGGTTGACCTTACTGATTTGGTAAAGGTGATAAAAAAACAGGAAGAGCCGTTAGAGGTAAAACCCGGCGATTAATGACGAATGCCTAAATTAAGCTGTAAAGAGCGCTTTTAATTCGGCAGCCTCTTCTGGCTTCATTTTTCCACCCAAAATAAGGCGTACCTGTCTGCGACGCAGCGCGCCATCGTACAAGGCCTTTTGGCTCTCCGTTTCGGGCTCTACCGGTGGCACCTTGCGCGGATTGCTATTGGGATCCAGCGCCACAAAGGTGAAATACGCTTCGTTGCTTTCGTATTTAAACTGGTGCAGCGTATCCTCGCCCCATACCCGCAGGTGTATTTCCATGCTGGTGGTAAAGGCGCGGGTAATATTGGCCTCAATGTGCACGTAATGGCCCAGCTTAATCGGGTTCTTAAAACTGATATTGTCAACCGATGCAGTTACCACCGGTGCGTTGCAGTGTTTACTTGCGCAGTAAGCCGCGGCTATATCCATCCAGTACATCAGGCGGCCGCCCATCAGGTTGCCAAAGGTGTTGGTATCGTTGGGCAGTACCAGTTCGGTCATTTTATTTACGCTGTCGCCTATTCTTCTCGCTTGCATGGCCGCGAAGATAGTTGGTTCCTTAGTTGATGGATTGAGTGTTTGATAGTTCGTGAGTTTGAATGTTTGAGAGTTTGAATGTTCGTGAGTTCAACTGTCATTTGTCAACTTGCCAACTTGCCAACTGCCCTTCCTGTCAACTGCCAAAAGTTTGTGAGTTTAGATGTTCCAATGTTCAGAATGAACGATATGTCCTTGCAAACTGCCAATCACCAACTGTCAATTGTTCTAATGATCCTATGTTCAGAATGAACGGCAAATCTTGCCAACTGCCAAAAGTTTGTGAGTTTAGATGTTCCAATGTTCAGAATGAACGATTTGTCCTTGCAAACTGCCAATCACCAACTGCCAATCACCAATCACCAACTGCCAACTGCCAACTGCCAACTGCCAACAGCCAACAGCCAACAGCCCCTCTTGCTAACTACTTAATTACTCAGTAAAGCCTTTAGAATCCACATTCGTCACTAAATACCTTAGGTTTGGGCTCCAATAAACAAACTGCATGATTCGATCATCTGTATCCTTTTTGCTTGTGCTTGGCATGTTTTCCGCGGCAGCACAACGTACCCTGTTGCATTGCGGCAAAATGATTGATGTGGTAAAAGGCGAAGTGCTCAGCCAAATGACCGTGGTAGTAGAAGGCAACAAAATTGCCGCGGTGGAAAAAGGATATATGGCTCCTGCTGCTACCGATAAGGTGATAGACCTGAAGAACCGTACCGTAATGCCGGGCCTCATTGACATGCACGTACACCTGGAACAGGAAACCCGCAAAGGCAATGTGGCAGATCGTTTTATACTTAACCCGGCCGACATTGCATTTCAAAGTACCGTTTATGCTTACACCACCCTCATGACGGGTTTCACCACGGTACGCGACCTGGGAGGCACCGGGGTGAACGTTTCGCTGCGCAATGCCATCAACAAAAGACTTGTGCACGGCCCGCGCATTTACACGGCCGGCAAAAGCATAGCCACCACCGGCGGACATGCCGATCCTACCAATAGCTACCGGAAAGACCTGATGGGAAACCCCGGCCCCAACGAAGGCGTTATCAACGGCCCCCACGAAGCGTACCAGGCCGTGCGGCAGCGGTACAAAGATGGCAGCGACCTGATAAAAATAACCGCCACGGGTGGTGTGCTTAGCCAGGCCAAGGATGGCGCCAACCCGCAGTTTACCGAAGCCGAAGTAAAGGCAATTGTACAGGCCGCAGCCGACTACGGCTACAAAGTGGCTGCCCATGCACACGGCGCAGAAGGCATTAAAAGGGCCATACGGGGTGGTGTCAACAGCATTGAGCATGGCACCTTCATGGACGATGAAGGCATCAGCCTGGCAAAGCAATACGGCACCTGGTATGTGCCCACCATTACAGCCGGCAAAGCTGTGGGCGATAGCGCCAAAATACCCGGTTATTATACCGATATTGTTACGCCCAAAGCGCTGGCCACCGGACCGCAATTACAAAGCACATTTGCCAAAGCCTACAAAGCCGGCGTAAAAATTGCCTTTGGTACCGATGCAGGCGTGTTTGCCCATGGCAAAAACTGGCTGGAGTTTGTGTACATGACCGAGGCTGGTATGCCTGCCATGGAGGCTATCCAAAGCGCCACCCGCAATGCAGCCCAGTTGTTGGGAGAGTGGGAGAGGCTGGGTAGCATTGAAAAAGGTAAATGGGCCGATATTGTTGCCGTAGATGGCGACCCCATCGCCAACATAAAAGCCATGGGCAATATGCGCTTTATTATGAAAGATGGCAAAGTGTACAAAGGAGAATAGGGGTGATTGTTTGTTTGACCACGCTTATGTACTTACTATGCTTTAAATACCAGGCATTATGGAGCATCGGCATCCATACGGAAATCAGCATCCGTTTCCCCGCTGTTCGCTCCAAGGCCGCTGTGCCGGTGCCGGGCATTGTGCTACTTTGTATCTTGTGCCCGTATCCATTCTTTTGTGCAGGCATGTGCGGGCTTTCCGCTGCCATTGGGGCTAGACCGGGCTGTGGTGCAGGCATGTAGCGGCAGGGCGTTAAAAGTCAAAAAAAAGGAACGTATAAAAAAATCAACCAACACTATGAAGCATTGGATGATGATTGTATTGCTGCTCACAGGTTTGTGTTCTGCAGCCCAGAGTTTGAAAAAGTATCCCATTGGTAAAAGCGGCTGTGCATACTACGGTTTTTGCGAAGCTCAGTTAAACGAAAGCCGTAGCCCCGATTCATCCCGCATTTGGACGGGCGGCTGCACCATTGATTCTGTTACCTACACTATAATTTGTGTGAAGCTCAGCGAACGTTTCGACGATTTGGCCGTAGCAGAGCAGGTGCTCATCAGCTATATGGATTACCTGAAAACCAGCCTCGAAATAAAAAAGGCATCAGCCTATGGAAAAGGGCACAAGCTTGAGGGTAAAGAAAATACCCGTGGCGTAATAGACTATTGGGAATGGAAAAACGGTGACAACGGAAAGGTAAAAGGCTGGACCGACGGGCGGTTTATTGGTGTGATGATGGTGAGCGGTAAAGGCGAGTTGCCTTATAGCAAAAAGGAAGTATTCCTCGACGGTTTTCGTTTGCCCGAATAAAGTACCCCGGTCAATTTGGAGTGCCTCCCGCAAATTTTTGTTTTCTTTGCCGCCACAAGCATCACAGTTCTTTAAAATATTGGTCCGGTAGCTCAGCTGGATAGAGCAACTGCCTTTAACAAATAGGAGCCTTGCGGCGGGAAACAAAACCCCGCAAGCGGATGCCACCGTATCGGTGAACGCTTCGCTACTTAACCATAAGTGGCATGCCAACACCGAGGAAACTTCAGATAGCTTTTGTAAGTTGGCCTTATGATAGCACATCACACCAAAAACAAAGGAGGTCTCGGCGTACTAAAGGTTAAGGTTGATTAGTTATGAGGCTATTCAGCCTGCAGGAATATGTCAATTCTTCTCAGGGAATATCTTCCCAACCTTAAGAGTAGGTACTTCGCTGAACATTCAGCATCGTGGCATACATCATGCCGATGCATTCAGGAAGGCTCCGTAGAGACTAAACGTGGCACACCTGCAATGGTGAAGTTATAGTCCAGACCACAAATGCCGCACCGCGGCAGCAGCGAAAGTTGTAGTTGGTAAGCTAAGCAGTAGGTCATTGGTTCGAATCCAATCCGGATCACTTTTTTATAAAACGCCTGATTATCAATAAATTTCAGGCTTTTTTTTGGTTAGTGCAGTTCATTTGCTTTTTGTTGAAGCGTCACACTTCAAAGATTTGTTTGTCCCGTCATAGGATATACAGCCGACATCTCTACCCAACAAAAAATTTTATCAAAATGTGACAAAAATCATATTGCATTAGTCAATTTGACTAATACCTTTGCAACGTTTAAGGGTTTAGGGTTTTGAAACTTCCCCGGTGTCTACCGGGGATTTCATTTTTTATACTTATCCTTATCCCCTATCTACAGATCTGGCTTTTTGCCAACTTGGTCTGTAATCTTCTACCAACATTTACACAAACACATGAACAAAGCAGCCATCTTGCTGCTGAAGAGAATTGCTTGCAGCAGTATCGGCTGTTATTTCTACTGCTTCTTTGCCCTTGCTGCACTGTCAAGGTCGGCTCCAATGGGCAGTTCGCACTTGTGGCCGGGTTGCCCATGGGGTGGGTTTTTGCCCTTGGGGGTTGCAGGTAGCAAATTGGCTTCTGCGGCTTGCGTATTTTGTACCAAAGCCTGTTGTGCTGCAGTTACGGGTTTGGCCTGTATTGCATTTGCCGCAGGTTGTTGCACTTGCTGCACCTTGGTTTGTGGTGCAGGGGCAGGTTTACTGTTGAGCGGCGCCCCTACGGCTATATCGCATCGGTGGCCGGGTTGGCCATGAGGTGGGTTGATGCCGGCGGGTGTTTTGGTTTGAGCGGCGGGTTGCGGAGGCGCTGTTACCACCGCCTGGTTGGTTTGTGATGCAGGTGTAGCAGGTGCGCTGCCAAGTGGCGCCCCTACAGCTATGTCGCAGCGGTGGCCCGGCTTGCCATGCTCGGGGTTGATCGGACTAGATGCTGCCTGCACATTGCTTTTTGGTGTGGGTGTTACCGGCTGGTTTACAGCGGGTTGGCTGCCGGGCATGGGGGGCGGCGTACGCGGAATAAACATGGGCTGCTGTGAGCCAGACGTGGCACTGCCGGTGCTATTGCTTCCTGTATTGCGCATGAAACCAAGCCAGATAAATACAGCTACAACGGCCCCGAGTATGAGCAAGGTAGTTTTGTTAGGCATCGAAAAGTAATAAATGAACGGGCAAGTTATAAGATTGGCAACTACGCAGGTATCTTTATTTACCTGTAGCATGCGGCAGCCTGAGGCCTTGATGCTGTTGTTTAAGGCCAAAAATGCACGAGTTTTTTTCCCGGTAAAAATGTTATAGCTTCGAGCATGTATGACGAGCGAATTGCAGGTGGCACTTGCCAAATACCTGCCGCAAGATAGCAGCAGTACATCGCTGGTAGACAGGATAGCGTATGCATCCGATGCGGGATTTTACCAGCTTATTCCGCAAGCAGTGGTTTTTCCTGAAACAGAGCAGGAGGTAGCAGCCTTGTTTTCCCTGAGTCGTCATCAAAAGATTCCGCTCGTTTTCAGGGCGGCAGGTACCAGCCTCAGTGGCCAAACGATTACCGATGGCATAATGGCCGACATCAGCAAGCACTGGCGCGGCATTTGGCCTTTGGAGAACGGTAAAAAAGTGAAAGTACAGCCGGGTATCATTGGTAGCATGGTAAACAACTACCTGAAAAAATACGGCTGCAAAATTGGTCCCGACCCTGCCAGCATTGGTGCCGCTATGATGGGTGGCATCCTCAGCAACAACGCCTCGGGCATGTGCTGTGGCGTGGCCTACAATAGCTATCATACGTTGCACACCTTGCGCTTTGTACTGCCCGATGGCAGGGTGTACGATACGGCTGTGCGTGACGATTACCCGCGCTTTGAGCAGGAACAGGCTGCACTCACCGCAACCTTACAGCAATTGCGCCAACGCATTCATGCAAATGATGATTTGTATCAGCGCATCCGCAAAAAATACCGCACCAAAAATACGGTAGGCTATAGCCTGAATGCCTTTGCTGATTACGAGCATCCCCTCGATATACTCGCCCACTTGATGATAGGTGCAGAAGGCACGCTCGGCTTTATTAGCGAAGCGGTGTTGCACACGGTGCCCGACCTGCCCTGCAAAAGCACGGCAATGCTGTATTTTGCCAATGTGCGCGATGCCTGTAAGGCTATTGTACCCTTGAAGGTTTGTGGCGCCGAAGCCCTGGAACTGATGGACCGCACGGCATTGCGCTCGGTGGAGGATACACCCGGCCTACCCGCGTTTTTCAAAACCCTGCCAGGCGATGCAGCAGCGCTTTTGTGCGAGTTTCATGGAGCGGACGAAGCCGATTTGCAGCGCAAACTCCAGGAAGCCAACCTTTCCCTGGCAACCATGCCTTTGCTGCGCGAAGCCATCTTTACCACCGACGAAGCATTACGAACTAAATATTGGAAAATTCGCAAAGGCCTGTTCCCCAGTGTAGGCGCGGTGCGGGCAAGGGGCACTACGGTCATTTTGGAAGACATTGCTTTTCCGGTGGAGCGGCTAGCCGATGGCATACTTGACTGCCAGAAGCTTTTCGTGGAGTTTGGCTACACCAATGCCATCATTTTTGGCCATGCCAAAGACGGCAATATCCATTTTGTAATTACCCAGGAACTTGATAGCCCGGCCGAGGTGAACCGCTACGACCGATTCATGAGGCAGGTGGTAGATATGGTGGTACACAAATACGATGGCGCCCTCAAGGCCGAACATGGCACCGGCCGCAACATGGCCCCGTTTGTAGAAACCGAATGGGGTAGCGAAGCCTGGCAAATCATGGCCGAATTAAAAAAGGCAGTTGACCCGCATAACCTGCTAAACCCCGGGGTGATCATTAATTCAGATGGTGAGGCGCATATCACAAACCTGAAAAGCCTGCCGCAGGTAGAGGAGGAGGTGGATAAGTGCATTGAGTGCGGCTTTTGCGAGCCCCACTGCCCCAGCCGCGATGTAACGCTTACGCCAAGGCAGCGCATACAGGTACGCCGGCACCTAAAACGTATGCACCATGCAGGTGATGCAAGCGGATACCGTCAATTGCTGCAGCAATATCAGTATGCCGGCCTGGATACCTGCGCGGTAGACGGGCTGTGCCAAACCGACTGCCCGGTACAGATAAACACCGGTGACCTGGTGAAGCGATTGCGGCGCGAAAACCATAGTAAGGCAGCCAATGCTTTGGCCGCAACTATCAGCAGGCATTTTGCCAAAGCCGAGTGGGCAGTACGAGCGGCTTTGCGCGGCGGTATGGCGGTAAACAACATACTGGGCCCCATGGCTATGACCCGCCTTACCAACGGGCTGCGCAAACTGAACAAAAACATACCTACCTGGTGGCCGCAAATGAGCAGCCCTCCTGAGTGGAAACCTCAGCAGCCAGCCTTGCCGGATGTGGTATATTTTAGTGCCTGCCTCAACCGCATGATGGGCAGCCATACACCTCACAAACCCGGCGTACAGCAGGCCTTTGTGGAAGTATGCAGGCGGGCGGGCTTGCAGGTGCTGCTGCCTCCCAATCTTGCAGGCCACTGTTGCGGGCAGGCTTTTGGCAGCAAGGGCTTTTTGGAAGCGGCAAAACTGGCCCAGGAAAAAACAATTGATGCACTGCTGCTGTGGAGCAACAATGGCGCCATTCCAGTGGTATGCGATTTTACATCGTGCACCTACAACCTGCTGAATACCGTAAAATACCTTTCACCAGAATATCGCGAAAAATTTGCCAGGCTAACCGTGCAGGATTGCCTCACCTGGCTACACAACCGGGTGCTTTCCAACCTGAACATTTCCCATAAAAAAAACAGCGTAGTGCTGCACCCGGTGTGCGCTTCAGAAAAACTTGCTCTTACCGGGCAAATGCGCACCATAGCTGCTGTTTGCGCAAACGAAGTAGTGGTACCCACCCATGCGGGCTGCTGTGGTATGGCAGGCGACAGAGGCTTTTACTACCCACAGCTTACCGAAGGTGCTACCCGTGCCGAGTTGAAAGATGCTGCTGCAGTACCTGCAGCAGGCTACTATGCCACCGGGCGTACTTGCGAAATGG
>Ga0114939_10001093_pt1 | contig 21957 bp, 15 predicted proteins | sample AshMeaCrysSpring_FD_87196 | JGI IMG/M metagenome (GOLD analysis project Ga0114939, IMG submission 87196) | Groundwater microbial communities from Big Spring, Nevada to study Microbial Dark Matter (Phase II) - Ash Meadows Crystal Spring | ecosystem: Environmental > Aquatic > Deep subsurface >...
CGACCCGGGGACTGAGGCGAAGCTCGTGCCGGTCCAAAGCAGGGCCAGGGCGATGATGGTCAGGGTTCGAATCACGCGACTCCCAGGTGGTTTCCCGGATTGTGCCGCTCGCTCGGGGAAACACAAGGAGAAGGGTGAAATCATCCACGAGCTGGGCATCGACCACAGCAGTGGTACGGAACTTCAGTCTCTACATTGATCGACTCTATTTAGAGCGCATTAGAGCGCACAGTTGTGGGAGCTGAAAATAACGTAGCTGCAGCAAGCCAGGTTTCTATAACATCGCCGCCACTGACCGAGTCGTCGATCGAACGACAAGGGAGCACGCAATGAGAATGACCACCGTATTGGTTGCGCTGACGGCGACCGCGACCGCGACCGCGACCGCAACCGCGGCAACGGCAGCGGAAGCACCGCAGCTGCGTCCTGACCAGGCCGAGTTCCGGGCGCTGTTCAAGGAACTGGTCGAAACCAATACGGCCCACTCAAGCGGCAATTGCACCGTGGCCGCGGAGCGCATGGCGGCCCGATTGAAGGCCGCGGGCTTTTCCGACCAGGAACTCGTCCTGTTCGCGACGCCGGAAGCGCCGAAGGACGGCGGCCTGGTGGCCACGCTGCAGGGCACATCGAAAGCGCTGAAGCCGATGCTCCTGCTGGCGCACATCGACGTCGTCGAGGCGAAGCGCGAGGATTGGGTGCGCGATCCATTCACGTTCATCGAAGAGAACGGCAACTATTACGGCCGTGGTGTCGTCGACGACAAGGCGATGGCGGCGGTCTGGACCGACGCACTGATCCGCTTCAGGAAAGAAGGCTTCCGGCCGAAGCGGACGATCCGCATGGCGCTCACCTGCGGTGAGGAAACCACGGGTGTATTCAATGGCGCCGAGTGGCTCACGACGAATCGCAGGGACCTGATGGATGCGGCCTTCGTGCTCAACGAAGGCGGCGAGGGCCTGACCGATGGCAAGGGCAAGCTCGTCAGCCAGAACCTGCAGGTCGGCGAAAAGACCTATCGCGACTTTGTCCTCACCACCACCAACCCGGGCGGCCACTCGTCGATCCCGGTGCGCGACAACGCGCTCTACCAGATGGCCGAGGCCTTGCTGAAGGTGAGGGATTACGAGTTTCCGCTGATGATGTCCGACACGACCCGAACGTTCTTCGAGCGGGCGGGCCCGATGCGGGGTGGCGATCTGGGCGCGGCCATGGTCGCGCTCGCGAGGAATCCACAGGACAAGGCCGCCGAAGCCATCGTGAACACGGACCGCGGCTATCACTCCACCTTGCGCACCACCTGCGTCGCGACGATGCAGCAGGGCGGCCACGCGGAGAACGCGCTGCCGCAGAGCGTCACGGCCAACGTTAATTGCCGCATTTTCCCGGGCGTGTCAGCCAGTGAAGTGCAGGCTGCACTGACGAAAGCGATCGACGACCCGGGCGTGAAGATCGCGCCGAAGATTGCCGCGGCCCCGGTCGCCCTGCCGCCGCCGCTGGATCCGAAGATCGTCGGTCCGATCGAGAAGCTCTCGGCGAAGTATTTCCCGGGCGTACCCGTACTGCCGTCGATGGCGACCGGCGCCACCGATGCCATCTACTTCGGTGCGTCGAAGGTTCCTGTGTACGGCGTGCCGGGGATCTGGGTCGATCCCGACTACAACGGCATCCACGGTCTCGACGAGCGAATCGAAATCAGGTCGCTGATGACGGGCAGGGACTATCTCTACGATCTCGTGAAAGTGCTCGCAAGCACGGAGTAGCGCCCTCGCGTTCGCGTACCAAGAGTGCGCTGCAGTGGATGCTCGCCGCGGCCCTCCGCTGTGTCACTTCACCCCATGCATCATTCGCTGGATCCACGGCGCGATCAGAAACAACGCGACGCCTGATCCGACCAGGGCCCAGAAGCCGAACGTGTAGCCCGCCAGCGCGGAGCTCGTCGTCATACCGGTCTCACCGCTGACGACGCTGGCGAAGATTCCCGAAAGATTGTTGCCGATGCCGGTCGAGAGGAACCAGCCACCCATTCCGAGGCCGACCAGGCGCACCGGCGCCAGCTTGGTCACCATCGACAAGCCGATCGGCGACAGGCACAGCTCGCCGACCACCTGGATGATGTAAGTCGCGATCAAGGTCCAGAAAGGAATCTTGCCGTCGTCGCTCACGAGGTTCGACAGCGCGAACATCAGCAACAGGAAGGCAAGGCCATTGAACAGCAGGCCGAGGCCGAACTTGCGCGGAATCGAGGGATTCAACTTGCGCCGCGCCAGCCACACCCAGAGCCAGGCGACGACGGGCGCGAGCACGATCACGGCCAGAGCTGAAACCGACTGGAACCAGGCCGTGGGAAAGACGAAGCTGCCGAGAACCCGGTCGACGATCTGATCCGCCAGGAACGTGAAGGAGTTACCGGCCTGTTCGTAGAACATCCAGAACAGGATGTTGAATGCGAATATGACCAGCATCGCAATGGTGCGGTCACGTGCAACGGTACCGTTGCGGATGCCTTCGATCAGCAGCATCGCCGCGAGACCGACGAACAACGCGGTCAGCACGTACTGCAGCGTTCCGGCGCCCAGCGTGAGCAGCGCGTACACAAGCGGAATCGCACACAGCGAGCCGATCGCAACGTACGCCATGCGCTCACGTCCCGGTCCGTCCGCCGGCGGCCGGCCGATCTGCTGCAGCTGGCGACGGCCGACGTAGAACCAAACCAGGCTGATCAACATGCCGACGCCGGCGGCGCCGAACACATACTGGTAGGCAGGCGCCGCGTCGGTGCCGAACAGCGACGTCGCCATCCAGCCGGTGATGACGGGCGCGATGAACGCGCCCAGGTTGATGCCCATGTAGAAGATCGTGAAGCCCGAGTCACGACGGTCGTCAGTGATCGAGTAGAGCTTGCCGACCATGGTCGAGATGTTCGGCTTGAACATGCCGTTGCCGACGATGATCGTGGCGAGGCCGAACTTGAACGTCATCGGGTCCGGCAACATGATCAGGAACAGGCCCGCCGCCATGAAGACGGCTCCCAACAGGATCGAGCGCTGGTAGCCGATGAGCTTGTCGGCGACGTAGCCACCGAAGATCGCGCCTGCATAAACCAACGCGAGATATGAACCGTAGGTCAGGTTGGCGTCGGCCTGGCCCGACGGGTTGCCGCCGTGAAACTGCGCGACGATATAGAGCACCAGGGCCCAGCGGATGCCGTAGAACGCGAAGCGTTCCCAGAACTCGGACATGAACAGCATCCAGAGCGGGCTGGGATGACCCATGACCTGCCTGAACTCGGGCACCGGGTCCCGGTCGGCGGCGTTGGCGGCTGCACTCATGCGGTGTCAGGCCAGCGCGCGAACCTTCAGGCCGAACACCACCTTCAGCACCCCGATGATCAGCGACCAGATCGCGATCAGGTACACGATCTTGAGGCTGCCGACGGCCGGGTTCGCCAGCACCAGCACGCCGAACAGGATCGACAGCGCGCCGCCCAGGTAGAGCATCCACTCGCGGTTCGTCGACTTGCGCACCTTGTACCCGAGCATGATCATGAACGAGCCGAGCAGCATCGCCTCGAAGACCACGATCAGGACGAACGCCATGATGCTGAGTGGCGGATTGAGCAGGGCATAGCCGCCGACGCCGGCGCCGAGAACACCCATCAGCAGCAGGAGCCACCAGCCGTCCTTGTCCCGGTTCTGCAGCGAACTGGCGACGTTCGAGAGCCCGTCGACCAGCACGGACGCGGCGAAGAATGTCGCCAGCACCAGCAGGGCGATGCCCGGCCTAAACAGGGCGATCACGCCGAACGCGATCATGGCGAGTCCACCGACGACGAAGGCCCACCATGCGCGCTTGACCAGCGCGCGTGCATCCGTGCCCAGCTGCTCGAGAACGCTCGCGGATCCAGTCATCGTCACTCTCCCGGATAAAGACTCATGGTAGGAAAAAGCATGTCGCTGCGCGCGCGGGCAGCCCTATCCTTTGGTCGCAGCGCGGCTGCTCACGAGCCAGTCGGGACGCTCAGCGCAGCAGCCAACTCCCTCAGCAACCGCGCCCCGTCCCCGCGCCACGCGCTGCCATGCATGCACGCAAGCGTCGTGGGTGACTGCGTTGCGAGGCGTTCCAGCATCCTCGTCGTCTGCGGCGCGTGCGCAAAGTAATCCATCGGCTGGCGGAAGGCCTCGCTCGGCCCGAGGATGTCGGCTTCTGTAATTGCCGCGTCGCCCCGGCCGCCCTGCGTGAACAGGTCGCCGCAGAACAGCGTGCGTGTCGTCTCGTCCATCATCAGTCCGCACTCCCAGGCGTGCGGCACGTGTGGCGTGTCGAACCAGCGCAGCGAGTGACGGCCGAGTTCCAACTTCTCGCCGTCCGCGATCGGTCGCGGTGCGCGGATGGCAAAGTCACCGATCGACGTCATCGCGGCCACCTGGCTGCAGACGGCTACGGCCTGCGGGGCGACGGCGAGAAACTCGTTCAGTGCGCCGCACTCGTCGGCCTCGAAATGCGATAGCCCGAGGTAACGCAGCTGCTCAAGTGGCATCACTGTGCGGATCGCACCGCTGACCACAGGGAACAGCCCGCGCATGCCGGTGTGGTAGAGCAGCGGCTCCTCGTCGACCACCAGGTACTGGTTGAAGCTGAAGCTCGAGCCGTCCGGCAACGGGATCGGCGTGTGGATGCGGTAGATGCCGTCGTTGATCTCGGCGATGTTGGTGCCGGTGCTGCTGTCCGTGATCATGGGCGTGCTCCTGCGGCATCGCGCCTGGAGGTGTAACGAGCCGGGCCTACGTTACACCTCCTGGCGCCACCCAGGGGCTGCTGTCGGACCAAACCCTTTGCCTTCTCCCCCTCGATCACTCATCCTGCCCCGTATCACCCATTCCGCCGCGGCACCGATGGCGATCGCATACGCACTCTTCGTCTCGCTCGTGCTGACCCTCTTCGGCGCTCCTCCCGCCCATGCCGCCACGGCTGCATCGGCCAAGAGGCCGGCCACCGCCCCGAAGCAGGTCAACATTTACAACTGGGCGGACTTCATCGGCTCCTCCACGTTGCAGCGGTTCGAGCGAGAGACCGGCATCAAGGTCGTCTACGATACTTACGACGCCGAAGAGACCATGGAGGCCAAGCTGCTGGCGGGCCGGTCGGGCTATGACGTGGTCAGCGCCTCCACCAACTTCTTCAGCCGCCAGATCAAGGCAGGCGTTTACCGTCCGCTCGACAAGCGCCAGCTGCCTAACTGGAAGAACCTCGACCCGAAGGTGCTGCAGCTGCAGTCCGAATCCGACCCGGGGAACAGGCACGCGGTGCCTTACCTGCATGCGGTCAACGGCTTCACGTACAACGTCGACATGATCCGGGCACGCATGCCCAACGCCCCGCTCGACAGTCTCGCCATGATCTTCGACCCGAACGTCGTGCGCCGCTTCGCCGACTGCGGCGTCTCGCTGCTCGATTCGCCCGACGACGTGATGCAGCTTGCGCTGGTCTACCTCAAGCTCGACCCCAACACGAAGAAGCGCGAGGACTTCGAGGCCGCCCAGCGCATGCTGGCCAAGGTGCGGCCCTACATCCGCAAGTTCGATTCCGTCGAGTACATGAATTCGCTGGCCGACCGTGACCTGTGCATCGCCATGTCGTGGTCGAGCGACTACGCCAACATCATGGCCCGCGCCCGCGAGGCGGGCACGCCGCTCAAGCTGGCCTTCACCATCCCGCAGGAGGGCGCGAACCTCACGTTCTCCTCGCTGCTGGTCCCGAAGGACGCGCCGCACCCCGAGGCCGCCCACAAGTTCCTCAACTTCATCCTGCGACCCGACGTCATCGCGGAGATCACCAACGAGATCTACTACGGCAACAGCAACCTGGCCGCCAACCCCCTGGTGCGGCCCGAGATCCTCAAGGATCCGGCCCTCTACCCCGACGCCCGCGTCCGCTCGCGCCTGTACCTGACAGAGGAAATGGACCTGGACACACAGCGCATCCGCACGCGCATCTGGACGCGGGTCACCACCGGCCGGTAAAAGCTTTCTCGTGGCTGCCACGCGCAAAAGAGAATCCGGGCGAAGGAAACCTGTTGCCGCAGCGAGCGCTGCGGCGCCGCCCGAGGTCTTGCCTCTGCGCCAGCGCCAGCGGCTGATCGACGCCAGCATCACCGCGCTCCATCTCTACGGACCCACCGGCACCACGGTGGCGCGGGTCGTGGGGATTGCCAAGATGTCGCCCGGCATCGTGCGGTTCTACTTCCGCTCGAAGGGGGCGATGCTGGTCGAGTCGCTGCAATTCCTCGCGACCGAGTTCGACGAGCGCGTGATGGCGCCGGTCGCCGCGTTGCGCGACCAGCCTGCGCTTGCGCTGCGACGGCTGGTCGAGCTGTACCTCGATCCCGAGATCGCGAGTCCGCGCAAGATCTCGGTCTGGTACGCGTTCTGGGGCGAGGCGACGGCGCGTCAGGAGTACCTCGCCATCTGCGGGCAGAAAGACGCCAGCTTCGCGACGCTGGTGCACGACCTGGTCGAGCGCATGATCGTCACGAGCGGCCGCCTTCACCTCGACAGCGATGCCGTGGCGCTCGGCCTGATCGGCGTGCTCGAGCTGATGTGGCAGAACTTCGCCTTCGAGGAAGAAACCGACATCGATCGCCCGCTCGCGCGCAGGCGCTGCATGGCCTACCTGCGCTCGGTGTTTCCGCGGGAGTTCACGGCACTGGAGCAGGGCGGCACGGCAGGTATCGCCGCGGCGCCGGGCTTGCGGGCCGACGACGAGCGCGACCGCATCTTCCGCGGCGCGTGGCAATTCGCGGGTCCCGAGCGCGACATTCCAGCCAAGGGCGATTTCGCCACGCTCGACCTCGTCGGCCTCCGTGCGCTGATCGTTCGCGATGCACGCGGTACGGTTCGCGCATTCCGCAACGCCTGCCGCGGCGTGCCGCATGCGCTGGTCACGGACCGTCGTGGCCACCTTGCCGCTGGCCGCATCGCCTGCGACGTGCACGGGATCGCGTACGGACTCGATGGCCGCTCGATTCCGCCACGCGATGGAGCCGGTCTGCTCGAACTCGAGGTGCATCGCGCGCGGGGACTGGTCTTCGTGCGTTCACCGGCGACCCCGGGCGCGCGCCGCTGGCCCGAGCCGGACCTGAACGGTCTCGACGATGTCTCGTCGTGGGTGCCGGACGAGGAGTTCTCGTCCACCGTCGCCGCCGACTGGAAGACGGTCGTGCGCACGCTGCTCGCCACTGGCCGACGGCAGTTTGTTGCGCCGAACCTGCTCGTCGAGCAGTCTGCCGACTCGATCGCAATCGTGCAGGTGCTGCCGGCCGCCGCAGGTCACAGCACGGTGCGCCGGTTCAGCCTTTGGCGAAACTCGAAGCGGGGCAAAAGGCGCGGCAAGGATGCGCCTGCGCCGCTGGAGCGCGAGCTGGCCCTGGCCGAATCCACGCAGCAGGGCGCAGCGGACCCGGACTATCGGCCGGATGCGAGCGTCGCGCCGTCGCCTGCAGTGGCGGTGTTCGAGCACCTGCTGCTCGACGCCGACTGATCCCGCGCCGTTCCTCAGCCAAATCGTGCCGGTGCATGCGCCTGGCACGTCTCTGGAATCCGCTCGCGCAGCAGGTCGTGGAACTCGAGCATCCAACGCTCGAGCTCCGACAGCGGTCCCGGCGTGTAACGGCTCGAGGCGAGGCCGCGCTGCACGCGCGTACACAGCCACTCGTCTTCGCCGTTGACCGACGCATTGATGCGTTGGCCCAGGTAACGCACGGCACGCAGCGCGCGGCTGGAATCCGGCAGCCCGAACACGGCGCTGCGGATCAGGCACTTGCCGGGCCCGGCCGGCAGCACCTGGAAGAAATCCATCTGCTCCGGAAACACGTCGATCCCGAGGTTCGGCAACATGCTGTAGAACCGCCAGCAGCGGCGATTGGCCTCAGGCAGGTGCGGCGACACCTCCCGCACCAGCTTCTGGTACAGGCGCTCGGACCAGTGCGACGAAGGCTGCTCGCGCAACCAGCTCACACCGCGGGCCACGCCGCGCGCGCCGGTCTGGTCGTCGTAGTCCGGCGTAAACATGCGGTACAGGCCCGGATGCCCAATCGGTACGTGGTACGACTCCAGGTAGTTGTCCATGGCGATCTTCCAATCGACGTGCCACGTCTCGGTGGAGATCGGCGTGAGCGGCACCATCTCTTCCACGCGATACGGTGCGAAGTCCTGGGCGAGCTGGCCCCACATCCCGGCGACCGACGAGGGCGGGTCACCCGCGATCGCGACGAACACGAACCCGAACGCGACTTCGAGTTTGACGGGCAGCAGGCCGTGATCCCCGCGGTCGAGACCGGCGAAAGTCTCGCGCGCCGCGACGCCCAGCAGCGAGCCATCGTGACGATACGCCCAGCCGTGATAGGGGCACGTGACCGGGCCGGGACAGTTGCCGCTGCCGTCGAGCAGCCGGGCCCCGCGATGGCGGCACACGTTGTGGAATGCGCGGATCACGCCGTCGCGGTCACGCAGGCCAACGACACTCTCGGTGCCGATGTCGAGCGTGACGTAATCGCCAGGCTCCCTGAGCTGGCTGACGTGGCACAGCATCTGCCAGCTGGGCAGCAGAACGCGATCGAGCTCTAGCCGCGTCATCTCGGCATGGTTGTAGATCCAGGCGGGCATGGCGCGCTGGGCAACGGCGGCGATCGATGAACGGCGGAGATCGCTGCGCTCGACGTTGGCAATCGTCATGAGGCGGCTCCGGGCGTGTCGGCGGGGGGTTATATGGACGTTCAATTTACGCCCCGGATCACGGTGGTGGCAAGCCCGGTCGCATGAATTGGTCAGTTTTGCAGGGCTCTTCTCAAGTGCCTGATTATATGATCATATAGTTGCGTCGTTGGCCAGGGACGGCCTCGACGCTCACCCACCGGGCCCGGCCCCATCCTCTAGGAGTCCCGCGACATGGCGCGAAACCTGACGCGGAGCAATGCCCATTTCCGCCGCGCGGTGCGGCGTTTGCCGCTCGGCGTGGCGTCCAACTTCCGCTACTGGGGCGACGAGCGGACGATCTACGTCAAGCACGGGCGCGGGGCGCGCGTGACCGACATCGACGACAACGAGTACGTCGACTACCGCCTCGGCTATGGCCCCGCGATCCTTGGCTACGCCGATCCGCGCGTCGACGAAGCCGCTCGCAAAGGCATGGAAGTGGGCGGCGTATTCGCGCTTTCTACCGAACGCGAACTGGCCGTCGCGGACCGCATCGCGCGCATGGTGCCCGCGGCAGAACTGGTGCGCTTCTCCAATTCCGGCACCGAGGCCGTGATGGCAGGCCTACGCCTCGCACGCGCGTACACGGGCAAGGACGACTACGTGATCCTCGAAGGCAGCTACCACGGCCTGTTCAACGAGGCCATGTGGTTCACGCCCATGGATCGCTGGAACGAAGTGGGCGATCCCACCGTCTATCCCTACAGCGAAGGCATTCCGCTCGGGTTGCGCAGCTTCGCGCATTTCGTGCAGGCGAACGACGCCAACCAGCTCGAAGACGTGTTACGCCGCCATGCGGGCCGCATCGCGTGCATGCTGATCGAGCCGATCATGGGCAACTGTCTGGGCATCGCGGCCGAACCGGAATACCTGCGCGCCGCGCGCAGCCTGTGTGACAAGTACGGTGTGATCCTGCTGATCGACGAGGTCAAGACCGGCTTCCGCGTCGCGCGTGGCGGCGTGCAGGAGTTGTACGGCGTGCATGCCGATCTCTGCACGTTCGCCAAGGCCGTGGCCAATGGCTACCCGATCTCGGTGCTGGCCGGCCGCGAGGAGATCATGCGCAAGCTCGGCAAGGGCGTGGCGCACGGCGGCACGTACACCGCGCATTCCGTGTCGCTGGCGGCCGCCGAAAAGACGCTCGAGATCCTCGAGGAGACCGACGCACTCGAACATATCGCCGACTACGGCACCCGCCTGCGCAAGGGGATGAGCACGGCGCTGCAGGCCCGGGGCATCCCGCACAGCTTCGTCGGCCATCCGTCGATGAGCGGGTTGTATTTTGCGGCCGAGCCGCCGCGCAACTACCGCGACTGGAAGCGCAGTGACTATTCGTTCTACGACGCCATGGCGAAGGTGCTGCACGACGAGCGCATCCTGTGCGAGCCGGACTCGCGCGAGCCCTGGTTCGTCTGCGCGGCGCACGACGACTCCTGTCTGGCCGACACGCTGCGGGCATTCGAGACCGCGGTCGACGCCACGCTGCGCACGCACGGCGCGCAACAGCGACAGCCGGCTTGAGCCGCGACGGATTCGACGCACTGGTCATCGGCGCGGGCCACAACGGCCTGGTGGCCGCCTGCTATCTCGCGCGCGCGGGTCTCAGGGTGCAGGTGCTCGAACGCAACGAATACGTCGGTGGCGCCGCCGTCAGTCGCAAGCTGTACGAGGACTTCACGTACTCCAACTGCTCGTACGTCTGCAGCCTGTTGCGCCCCGAGATCATGCGCACGCTCGAGCTGCCGAAGTACGGCCTGCAGGTCATACCGTACGACGGCGGCTGCACGCTGATGCGCGACGGGGGTCACCTCGCGATCTACGACAACCACGACGCGTTGCGCCGCGAAATCGCGCGGCACTCCAGGCGCGATGCCGAAGCCTACGACCGCTATGCGCGCGACGTGATGCGACAGTGCAAGTTCATCAAGCCGCTGCTGCTGCGCGAGCCGCCGGACCCCGCGTCGTTCAAGCCCCGCGACCTGATGTCGCTGCTCGACCTCGGCTTCCGCCTGCACCGCCTCGGGCCCGAGCGAATTCACGATACGCTGCGGTTCTGGACCATGAGCGCAGCGGACTTCCTCGACGAGTACTTCGAGAGCGAGATCGTCAAGGCGCACTTCGCGGGCACCTCGATCATCGGTACCGCGCTCGGTCCGCGCTCGCCTGGCTCGGCCTACGTGCTGCTGCATCACTACATGGGCGAGATCGACGACACCGTCGGCGCCTGGGGCTTCGCGCGCGGCGGCATGGGCGCGGTCACGGCGACGCTCGCGGCCTCGCTGCAGGCGAGCGGTGGCACCATCCGCACCGATGCGGGCATCGAGCGCATCCTGGTTCGGAACGGGCGGGCCACGGGCGTGGTGCTGCACACCGGCGAGGAGATCCGCGCGTCGCGTGTGCTCTCGAGCATGGACGTCAAGCGCACCTTCCTGCAGTCGGTAGAAGAGAAGGTGCTGCCCGGCGAGTTCGTGCAGCAGGTGCGCAACTTCAAGATCCGCGGGTCGTCCGGCAAGCTCAACATTGCGCTCGACGGCCTGCCCGAATTTCCCGCGATCCCGCAGGGCGCGCCGTGCACGCGCGGCGACATGCACTTCACCGACACGATCGAGATGATGGAGCGCGCCTACGACGACTGGAAGGACGGCAAGTGGTCGGCCGCGCCATACGTCGACATGCTCATCCCGTCGCAGATCGATCCCACGATGACGCCCGACGGCAAGCACTACATGTCGGTGTTCGTGCAGTACTGCCCGCACGCGCTCGCCAGCGGGCCGTGGGACGCGCAGCAGCGGCAGGCATTCGGTGACACCGTCATCGACACGATTGCGCGGCACAGTCCGAACTTCAGGAGCCTGATCCTGCACGCGGAAGTGCGGACGCCGTGGGACATCGAGCGTGAGGTGGGGCTGACCGAAGGCAACATCTTCCAGGGTGAACTCACCATGGACCAGCTGCTGTTCAACCGGCCGATCCCCGGCTACGCGCAATACCGCACGCCGCTGCGCGATCTGTACCTGTGCGGGTCGAGCACGCACCCGGGCGGCGGCGTGATGGGCGCGCCGGGCGCGAATGCGGCTCGAGCGGTACTGCGCGACATGGGCCGGACGCTGACCCTGTGAGCGGGGTCGACTGCATCGTCATCGGTGGCGGCCACAACGGGCTGGTCTGTGCCGCCTATCTCGCGCGGGCCGGGCGCTCGGTACTGGTGCTGGAAGCCGCGGAGCAGGTCGGTGGCGCCGCGGGCACGCACGAGTTCGCGCCGGGCTACCGTGTCTCCTCCTGTGCGCACGTGCTGCACCAGATGCCGGGGCAACTGATCGACGAGCTCGCCCTCGAATCGCACGGCCTGCGCTTCGCCGCGACGCAGATGCACACGACGGCGGTATCGCCCATGGGCGCGTCGGTCGAGTTCGGCCCGGCCGGGCTGGTCGACACCACGCGCCTGTCGCCACGCGATGCAGAAGGCTACCCGCGATTGATGGAGCGCATGGATCGCTACGCCCGGCTGCTCGCTGGCGTATTCGAGCAGGAACCGCCGCGGCTCGGCACCAACGACTGGTCGGACCGCTTGGGCCTGCTCCGTCTCGGCTGGCAGGTGCGCCGCCTTGGACGCCGCGACATGCGTGAGCTCCTGCGCATCGGTGCCATGAATGTCTACGACCTGCTGCAGGAGCACTTCGATTCGCCGCTGCTGCAGGGCGCGCTGGGTCTCGAAGCGGTACTCGGCACGAACTACGGCCCGCGCTCGCCCGGCACGGTATTGACTTGGCTGTACCGGCTCGCGGCGCAGAGCCGCGCGGGTGCGCGAGGCATGTCGCAACCGATCGGCGGCATGGGCGCGGTCAGCGAAGCCCTGGCTCGCGCTGCGACCGCGGCGGGCGCGACCATCCGCTCCAGTGCCCCCGTGGCGCGCGTGCTGGTCGAGGGCGACCGGGCCTGCGGCGTGCTGCTCGAGTCCGGCGAGCGTGTCCGGGGCCGAACGGTGATTTCCAATGCCGACCCGCAACGCACGCTGTTGCAGTTGCTGGGCACGGAGCACCTCGACACGGGCTTCGTGCGGCGGGTGAGCCATCTGCGCAATCGCGGCCTGACGGCAAAGCTGCACCTGGCACTCGATGCACCGCCGAGCATGCCGGTGCTGAATGCAACGGACTGGAATGGACGGCTGCTGATCGCCCCCACGCTCGATTACCTGGAACGCGCCTACAACCACAGCAAGTACGGCGAGACGTCGGCGGCGCCGGCGCTCGAGATCACCGTGCCGACCACGAACGATCCCTCGCTCGCACCTGCGGGTGCGCACGTTCTGTCAGCGACCGTGCAGTACGCGCCGTACGCCGTGCGCGGCGGCTGGGATGCGGAGCGCGGAAGTCTGGCTGAGCGAGTCATCGACCTGCTCGAGCGCTACTCGCCCGGCCTGCGTGGCACCGTGCGCGCCGTCGAATTGCTCGCCCCGTGCGACATCGAGCAGCGCTTCCGCATCACGGGTGGCCACTGGCACCACGCGGAGCTCGCGTTCGACCAGTTCCTCATGCTGCGTCCGGTGCCGGGGGCCGCGCAGTACACCACGCCCATGCCGGGCCTGTACCTCTGCGGCGCGGGCTCGCACCCGGGCGGCGGCGTAATGGGTACCAACGGTCGCAACGCGGCGCGCCACGTCCTTGCCAGGGCCTGATGAAATGAACGACGAACCGCGCTTGCCACCGCACTTCAGGCAGCCCCTGCTGCCGACGCCGTTCCATGACCGGGCCCGCGCGCTGGGCCAGGTCGACAGCTTCGTCCCGTGGAGCGGCTACACCACCGTCGACGTGTTCACGACGGTAGAGCAGGAGTACTTCGCGATCCGCAACGCGGCGAGCGTCTACGACCTGACCCCGATGGTGAAGTACCGCATCACCGGGACCGACGCGCTGCGCTACCTCAATCGGCTCGTGACGCGCGATGTGTCGAAGCTGCGCGTCAATCGCGTCACCTACTGCGTCTGGTGCGACGATCACGGCCACGTGATCGACGACGGCACGATCTTCCGCCTGGGGGAGAACGAATACCTGATGTGCACGGCCGAGCGCCAGATCGACTGGCTGCTCGACTCGGCGCGTGGCTTCGAGGTGGGCGTCGTCGAGGTGACGGAGGAGATCGCCGCGCTTGCGATGCAGGGGCCGACGTCCTGCGCGATCCTGAAGCGGCTCGGGCTGAATGGTGTGGAGCAGCTGAAGCCGTTCGAGCTGGGTCACTTCGAGGCCACGGGACTGCGCCTCACGGTATCGCGCACCGGCTTCACCGGCGACCTGGGCTACGAGCTGTGGATCAACCCCGGCGACGCGCTGCGCCTGTGGGACACGCTGATGACCGTCGGCCGCTCGCGTGGCATCCGCGCCATCGGCTCGCGCGCGCTGAATCTCGCGCGCATCGAAGCCGGGTTCCTCGCGCCCAACGTCGATTTCATCTCGGCGGAGAAGACGCTGCGCGTGGGCCGCTCGCGCTCGCCGTTCGAACTGGGGCTGGGCTGGCTGGTCGATTTCGAGAAGGGCCATTTCACGGGACGGCGTGCGCTGCTCGACGAGCAGCGGCGGGGTCCGGTCCGCCAGCTGGTGGGGCTCGACATCGAGGGCAACAAGCCCGCGGTCAACGCGCTGCTGTACGCGGACCGCGCCGGGCGCAAGGAAGTGGGAAATGTCTCCTCCGCGTTGTGGTCGCCGACCTGCAAGCGTAATCTCGCGCTCGCCATGGTCGACGCGCCGCGCATCACGCCGGGCAGCGTCGTCTGGGCCGAGATCTACCTCAACCGGGAACTCGTCTGGGAGCGGCGGATGTGCCGCGCGACCGTCGTGCAGCGGCCGTTCTTCGCGCCGGAACGCCGGCGCGCGACGCCGCCTGCGGATGTCTGAACCAGGGGCCCGACGCGTCGCGAGGAAACGCCGCCGTGAATACCGTTCGCTTCACCCGCATGGAGGACGGCACCTGCGAGGAGTACGAGCTGCTGCAGCGGCTGGAGGACGACTACGTCGCCACGCTCGCGGACCGCGTGCTCGAGGCGTTCCGCAGCCAGCAGACGACATTCATGGGCTACGCGATCGACCGACAGCAGCACGCGCTGCAGTCGGCCACGCGCGCGCTGCGCGACGGCGCCGACGAAGAGATGGTGGTGGCCGCGCTGCTGCACGACCTCGGCGACGCACTGGCGCCGTGCAACCACGGCGAATACGCCGCGTCGATCCTCCGGCCGTACGTGTCGGAGCACACGTGGTGGATCGTCCGGCACCACGGCATCTTCCAAGCCTACTACTACGCGCACCACACGGGTGGCGACCGCAACGAGCGCGACCGCTACCGTGATCACCCGCACTACCAGGCGACGGTGGACTTCTGCCACCGCTGGGACCAGTGCTCGTTCGATCCGGCGTACGACACGCTGCCGCTCGAGCGCTTCGAGCCGCTGGTGCGCCGCGTCTTCGCGCGGCCGCCGTTCGTTCAGAACCGCTGACCGAACGTGAGCCCGTAGGTGCGCGGCCGCACCGTCAACACCAGCGGCGAAAAGCACACCGACGGCGAGCAACCCGTGTAACGCGTCACCTGGCCGAGCTCGTCGGTGACGTTCTCGACGTAGATCCCGAGCGTCCAACTGTCGCGCGCGACGCCGAACGAGAGGTCGGCCGTCGTGAACGAGGGCTGCTTGCCGATCACGGCGGCATCGTCCACCGGCAGCGCCGGGATCGCGTCCGTCTGGTACACCACGGCGGCCTGCGCGAATGCGTCGAAGCCGGACCACTCGAATTCGTAGCGCGCGATGGCGTTCATCTTGAATTCCGGCGACAGCGGCAGGCGCGTGCCGGCGGGCGCCAGCGTGAAGTTGTCCTGCGGCGGGCCGCCGTCGAACGCGGGCGGGCCAGGGATCGAGCAGTCGAACTGCGGGTTCACGAACTGGCACGAATTGGTCGTGAGCTCGGCGTCGAGCCACGTCGCCGACGCCGAGAGCATGAGCTCGTCGGTCGCCGCCCACTGCACGTCGGACTCGATGCCCATGATCTCGGCCTCGCCGGCGTTGACCGTCTCGGTGATGTTGTTGGGCCCGGCGACGCCGAACTGCGCGTCGTCCCACTTCTCGAAGAACAGCGCACCGTTCCAGCGCACACGCCCGTCGGCCCACCCGGTCTTCCAGCCGATCTCGTGGTTCTTGAGTTCGTCCGGTCCGAACGGCGGGCGCACGGGATTGCGGTTGACGCCACCGGGACGGAAGCCGGTCGAGTACGTCGCGTAGACCATCTTGGAGTCGTCGATGCGGTAGGTGACATTGGCGCGGCCGGTGAAATCCGAGCCGCTGGTCTCGGCCTTGACGTTGTTGCAGGGCCGCTGCTTCGGATTCCTGCCGATCGACTCCGGCAGGCACTGTGCTGGTGAATCGACGCCTTCGCCGACGCGGTCCGAATAGAACGGCCCGTAGCCGAAGAAGCCGACCACGTCGCTGTCGTAGTCGAACGCACGGCCGCCGAGAGTCAAGGTCCATGCCTCGCCGAGATCGAAAGCCACGTCGGCGAAGATGGCGCGATCGAGATCGTCGCGCGTGGTGCCGTCCATGTAGTTCACGCCCGGCTGTCCCGTTACTGAGTGATCGACCGCGAGGCCGGCCACACGGTATGAGCTGTACGTGTCATTCTTCTGGCGCTGCAGGAACAGGCCCGCCACCCAGCGCAGCTTCGCGTCCTGTGGCGACGAGATGCGGAATTCGTGCGTCTGCTTGGTGTAATCGTAGCGATTGACCGTGAACTGCGACGGGTCGATCACGTTGCCGTCGTCGTCGACGAAGAAGTTGCCGAAGTACTCGGGCGCGTAGGAGTAGTACGTGTCGTAGCCCAGCGAGTAATCCGAGTAGTCGTAGCCATTGTCGATGTCGCGATCGAGGTAGCCGCCGCTGTAGACGACGTCGAAATTGCCGATCCGGCCCTGGATCGTCAGCGCGGCCTGGTACCAGGCGTCCTCGTTGTAGTCGGGCTGGTAGCGCGCGATCCGGCGCTCGCCCAACGCCTCGTCGTAGGCATAGAAGCCGTTCGCGTCCTGCGTCTGCCAGGTCACGGTCGGCGTCACCGTCCAGTCGTCGTTGACCTTGTATGTCATGGCGGCGCGCGCGCCAGTGGTCTCTACGTCGTTGAAGTTCTGCTCGCGCCGGTCGCTGTTGTCGAGCACGGCGCCCGAGGTGGGGTACACCAGCAGCGGATCGGGCGTGACGTTGTCGATGTAGCCGGGATCGCTGCTGGTGTAACCGACGAGCCGGATCGCCGCGCGGTCGTTCAGCGGGATGTTGACGAAACCTTCGAGGCTGCCGCCGAAGTCGCCGGAGTCGATCTGCGCGGCGCCCACGTCGTAGCCGGCCTCGAACTCCCCGATCTTCGGCTTGTTCGTGATGATACGCAGCGTGCCGGCCATCGAGCTCGAGCCGAACAGCGTGCCCTGCGGACCCGACAGTGCCTCGACGCGCTCGATGTCGTAGATGTGGACGTCGAGGTTGTTGTAGATGGTCGTGACCGGCTGCTCGTCGAGGTACACGCCGACCAGCGGCGCCGCACCAACGGTGACGCCGTCGCTGCCGTTCGTCACGCCGCGGAAGTAAATCTGTGTCTGCCCGGGGCCGTAGGTCTGGAAGGACAGGCTGGGCAGGAACTTCGCGTAGCTGTCGAAGTTGCTGATCTGCAGCTGCTGCAGGACGCGCGTGTCGAGCGCCTGGATGCTGATCGGAACGTTCTGCAGGTTCTCGGTGCGCCGCTGCGCGGTGACGATGATTTCCTCGAGGCCGCCGGCAGTCTCCGCCGAATGGGCGCCGTGCGCGGCCAGCGTGGCGGTGATCGCCAGCGCCAGCGGCTGCAACGTCGAGAACGAAACGGGCTGGATGACGACTCGTTGCTGCTGTGTCATGGAAGTCCCTTCCCTGCGTTGGTCCCTGTTGGTAGGGGTCGGCTCAGTGCGCCCGTGCGCGTTGTCTCTCCGTGGCAGGCGCGGCGATCACGTCGGCCAATGGCGGCCCCGCCTTCGGTGCCACCCTGTTGTAGTCACGGCCCAGCAGCGCGGCGATGGTCGCGGCCACCTGCGCCTGCGTGACGGCCGGCACGTTGCGGCGCTCGCCCAGCGCCGGCGTGTCGGGGCCGATCACGGCGATCCAGATGTCTTCGGAGCCGGGCCACTCTGTGCCGTGCTCCTTCCAGTCCACGGGCCCGCTGCCGCGGCCGTGGTCGGTGGTGATGATGAACGTCGTCTTGCCGCGGTACTGCGGCATCGACTGCATGGTGTTCCAGAGCTGCTCGATGAACCGGTCGGCCTGCTGTGCGGCAGTCAGGACCAGGTCATAACGGCCGCTGTGCGACCAGCTGTCGGTCTCGCCGTAGCCGATGAACAGCACGCGCGGCCCGGCCTGCCTGACGTAGTCGAGCACCGCCATCTGCGTGAACGAGTTGTAGAGGTCGTCGGCGTCGAGCATCGTGGTCGTGGCGATCATCTCGTTCAGCCACTCGTCGCGGGGCGTCAGCGTGCCGGTCTTCAGGCGTGGGCCTGCCGACACGTGCAGGCCGCTGCGCGGCTGGTTGAAGATGTCATGGAAGGCGCCCCAGGTAGCGTGGACCGCGACGCGGCCGCGCAGGTCCGGCTGCGAGTTCAGCCACTCGAAGACAGTCAGGTTGGGATTGGGGCCGAAATCGTTGCTGTCGATGCGCGGGTCGCCGAAGCCGGTGATCAGCTCGTTGTAGCCCGGGTACGAGAACGCGTGCGGGTTGGTGACACGCGCGCTGCTGCCTGCCGTCTTGTTGCCGAAGATCTGGCCCTGGCTGGCGACGGTGCCCCACAGGAACGGGAACAGCAGCTTGCGGCGCTCGGCCACGTCGTCGCGCCAGAACCGCTGCAGCAGCGTCTGCTCGTCGAGCCAGCTGCCGCCTTCGCGGTCGTTGAGCAGTGCCTTCTCGGCGCCGGTGAAGACTTCCTGCCAGCGGATGCCGTCGGGCACGATCAGCACGACGTTCTCGGTGAGCAGGCCGGCGGGTGCCGCCGGCTTGGCGGCGGGATCCGCAGCGCTGGCCGCACCCGCCAGCACGAGGGCGGACCAGCACAGCGTCCTGAGCCGACCGACGCGCGCGCGCTTCGACACGGTCCCCTCCCGCCTGTTCTTCTGCTTGGCGAACAACGTATGTCATTGTCCGCTACGCACGCAAGCAGCACGGCGCTCGAGTCGGCGAATTCGCGTGGCCCGGGACGCAGGCAGGGTTCAGCGCGGCGCCGGGACTGGGCCGCCTGGAGACTTCAGCGCAGCGCCGCCTGCAGGTCTGCCCAGAGGTCCTCGGCGTGCTCGATGCCCACGCTGAGCCGCAGCAGTCCGGGCGGCAGATGCTTCTGGCCCGCCAGGGCCGCGCGACGCTCCATCGTCGACTCCACCGAGCCCAGGCTGGTCGCGTGTCGGACGAGCTGCACCCGCTGGCAGACCGCATCGGCCGCCTCCGCGCCGCCGCGCACGTCGAATGACAGCATCGATCCGAAGCCCTGCAGTACGCGCCGCGCCACGGCGTGCGTCGGGTGCGAAGCGAGGCCCGGGTAACGCACGCGCTCGACCATGGGATGCGTCTCCAGCCGCTCGGCCAGCCACCCGGCCGTCTGTTGCGCGCGCTGCAATCGCAGCGCCAGCGTCCGCACGCCACGCACCGCCAGGAACGCTTCGAGCGCGCCGGGCGTACCCCCCGTCAGCTCACGCGCGTGATACAAGGCCTGCCACATCTTTTCGTCACGCGTCGTCGCGATGCCGGCCAGCAGGTCGGAATGACCGCCGATGAATTTCGTCGCCGACTGCAGCGACACCGTCGCGCCGAACGCGAGCGGCTGCTGGTTGAGCGGCGTCGCAAACGTGTTGTCGACGGCGACGATCGCGCCCGCCTTGCGCGGCGCGGCGCAGATAGCCTCGAGATCGACGACCTCGAGCAGCGGATTCGACGGCGACTCCAGCCAGATCAGGTCGGCGACGCCACACGCGCGCACCCAGCCGGCGGTGTCGTCGGCGCGCAGGCGCTGCACGGACCAGCGTCCACGCTCGGCGCCCGTCGACGCCATTGCCGAGACCCCCTGGTAGCAGTCCTCCGGCAGCACGATGACGGCGCCCGTGTGCAGCTGGTCGAAGACCGCAGCGATGGCGGCGATGCCGGATGCAAACGCAACGGACTTGCCTGCTTCCAGTCCCCCGACAATCTCTTCCAGTGCTTCCCACGTCGGTGTGCCGTCGTTGCGCGAGTAACCGCGCTCGGCGCCGAGGATGAAGTTCGAGGCCGGCACCAGCGGCACGTTGAGCGGCGAGCCGGGCGTGCCCGCGCCGCGGCCGGCGGCGACGAGCCAGGAGTCGGGACTGAGGCCCGAGGGTTGCTTGGTCATGTGGGGTTGTCGAAGCGGTGGGTTAACCCCCGCACTTTAGCGAAACCGCAGGCGACCGGCAGCAGACTTCGGCAATTGCTTCCTCGCTCACGGATCCCGCGGAAACCGCTGCGTCCACCTCTTCTCGCGCAGCAGCCGCTCGTTCTCGTACACGCGCCGCACGTACTCGTAGTCGTAACCCGTCAGGTCGCTCTTGAACACGAGCTCCGCTTCCCACCGCAGCTTGCGCCCGGGCAAGTCAACTTCCATGCGGTGGCGTCCGACCATCGAGGTTCGCTCGGGATGCTTCTCCGACGTGCTGTGCTCGATGCGCTCCTCGTAGCGCTCGACGCCCCACGGCATCTTCGACGCACCGGAATTCGTCGCGATTGCCGTCACTTCACCCGTCTGCGGATTGCGCCGCACATCCGAGATCTCGCCGTACCCGGAAGGCGTGCCATCCTCGATGTCCGCGAAGCCCGTCATCAGCGGACCCGCTTCCGGCGGCAGGAACTTCGGCACGGGCCGATCGGCCTTCGGCACCACGGGCAGGATGACTTTCGCGCCATCCTTGCCGCCGATCGCGAGCGTGGTCGTCATCAGGTGCGGTGACGGCCACATCATGGGCCATTGCGAGTTGTTGATTGCAACGCGGATGCGATGGCCCTGCGGGAACACCCACGACGTGAAGTGCATCTCGATGTCGAGCGGGATCTCCCGGCCCGGCGTCAGCAACTCGGGTGCCCGCGCGGACTGCCAGTGATTGCCGTTGAAGCCCGCGCCCGCCACCTGCGTCACGGTACCGTCGGGAGCCACGTCAGCAAGCCGCGCAAACCAGTTCGCGCGCCGCGCATCGGCACTGACTCGCAGCAGCGCACGCGGCAATCCCAGGATCTCGGTGTCCTCCGCAAGGGGACCCGAGTCGTACACGAGGCTGAACGCGTCGGTCGGCCGCTGGTCGTGCGCGACGTCGCCCCACCACATCACGGGTCCGCCGGCCTCGATGCCGGTGCCGGGCACGTACGGCAGCCGATGCGTCGTCGTAGCGTCTCCCGGCTCACCCAGCGTGTGATCGCTGCGCAGGCTCATCGCGCGTTGCTCGATGCGGTCGATCGGCCAGCCCTCTTCCCAGCGCCACCTGCCCGGCGCGTACTCGAGGTAGGGGCCGGGTGGATGCCAGTCGCGCACATACACCGCGAAGCGCGGCTCGCGCATGATTCCGGTGTCGACGCCCTTCAGCCAGTGATCGAACCAGCGCACCGCCTCGTGGCGCCATTCCATGCCGGGCTTGGGGTAGGGCTCGTGCGGCCACGCATGCGACCACGGCCCGATCATCGCCTTCACCGGGCCTCCGCCGTGTTGCAGCGCGCGGGGGATCACGTCGCGATAGCCGTCATACCAGCCACCGATGTAAAAGCCCGGCACCTTGATCTGCGGCTGGCGGTCGCGCCATGACGCGCGATCCCAGAACGGGCCGTCGCGCTGCTCACGCTTCCACGTCAGCATCCAGGGTGGCGTGTCGAAGCGGTCGCGGAAGTATGCCTCGTCCATCACGTAGTCCGGCGCACCGGGTTGCGCGTTGTCGAGATCCTGGCTCATCTCCCATGAGTCGAGGTGCAGGATGCCGTCCATGTAGTGGACGTCCTCCTGGTACAGGTCGTCGGTCGCGTGGACGGCGATGAACGCCTTCAGCGCCGGCGGCGCGCGGCCGGCGAGCATGATCGAATTGAACCCGCCCCACGAAATTCCGAACATGCCGACGGCGCCGGTCGACCAGGGCTGCTGCGCAAGCCACGCGATGACGTCCTCGCCGTCCTGCAACTCGATCCCGGAGTAC
>Ga0114939_10001095_pt1 | contig 21863 bp, 19 predicted proteins | sample AshMeaCrysSpring_FD_87196 | JGI IMG/M metagenome (GOLD analysis project Ga0114939, IMG submission 87196) | Groundwater microbial communities from Big Spring, Nevada to study Microbial Dark Matter (Phase II) - Ash Meadows Crystal Spring | ecosystem: Environmental > Aquatic > Deep subsurface >...
CAGAGCCCGCAGAAAAGCGCTCCCGCTTTCACTCGGGCACGTTGTTGCGGGAGACGACCCGGTAAAAGGTGACGGCTTCGGGGTCGAGCCCGCCATCGACAAACTCGGTCGTATTGGCGGGCACGGTGCCCGCCCGTTCCCATGCGCCGCCATCGGTCGAGCGTTCGATGTGGAAGAGGAACTCGGTCTCCGAGTTGTCGGTCCATGTGACGGCCGCCCCGTCGGCGGAGAGGTTCACCGCGGGCTGACCCGGCGCGGCGGGGGATTCGGTGTGGGCCGGATAGCCATTCGTCGCGTCGGTGGGATCCAGCCGGGCGAGGTATTCTTCCATATTGGTGAAGGTGTCGCCGTCGAAATCTTCCAACCCGTCGGGGATGCCGTTGCTGTTTTCGTCCTGCTGACTTGGCAGCAGCCCGTATTTGGCCTCCCATCCATCGGGCAAGCCGTCCCCGTCGCTGTCCGGATTGAACGGGTCGGTGCCGAAACGATCCAACTCGGCCTCGTCCGAAAGCCCGTCGCCGTCGCTGTCCAGCGGCAGGGTCACGGTGACCGCGTTGCTCGGCTCGGAGAGAAGTTCGCCCTGAAATGCGGACACGCGATACGTGTAGGTCGCGCTGCCCACAACCTCCTCGTCCCGCGCGCGGTTGGTATCGGCGGGCACCTCGGTGAGCGGCACAAATCCCTCCCCGGCCTCCCGCTCGATCTGGTGGCCCTCCTCGATGGCCGCGTTGTCATTCCAGCCCAGCACGACCGCGAAGGGTTCCTCGATGGTGGCTGACAACCGCGTGGGAGCAAAGAGGGACTCGGACTCCCCCGCGCGAACCCGCAGACGCACGAACCAGCGCGGGGCATCCGTCGGCGCGGCCGGGTTGGTCACATCGAATAGCCGCACCCCGTTTTCCGTGCCCAGAAAATTGCGGGCCGGCGAGTTGGCCGTGACCCAGTGCCGGAGGTCGGTGGACTCGCAGAAGTGGTAGAGCAGGTCCGTCGCATCGATGCGTTGCGGGTAAATGAGGCCGTGGGGGGAATCCGACTGGGTGACGAGCCCCGGCTCGGGCGAAAACGGGTCGCCGCCGAAGGCGTATTCGATGAGGTTCCCGAAGCCGTCGCCATCGGGGTCGGCCATGTCGGCACCGATCAGCGGGTCGGCCAGTTCCTGCGCCGAGAAGGTCGCGGATTTCCACTGGGAGAAAGTGTTCGCGCGGGCGGCGGGCGGGAGCAAAGCCAGAAAGCCTGCAATGGCAACCCCGAGGGCCGTGCGACAATGGGAAGCTGACGGCAGGACAGGGCGCATAATGCAGCCGCGCTTATCGTGACCGAGCCTCTTTTTGTCAAATCAAAATCATTTAAGATCTTTAAAATCAAAATCATTTTACTGGGAGAGTGGGTGGGCTGCCGTAGAGGGAACCCGCGTGTAATTGCTTTTTGCTTCTCCATCGTTTTCCTTTTCTGGCAATTCAAAATGGGGCGGGATAGTGGTGGGACGCTGTCGAGCGCTTGACCGGTGGGTGGCGCGTGGTAGGTTGGGCGGATGATTGACGCAGCCGCTTCCAAATTGATCAACGAGCAGGTCGGACACGAGTTCGCCGCGTTTCTGCAATATGTCGCGCATGCGGCGTGGTTCGAGGGCGAGGCGCTTCCGGAGCTGGCGCGCTATTTTTCCGCGCAGGCCGAGGAGGAACGCGGACACGCCTTGAAGATGGTGAAATTTCTCAATGATACGAATCAAGAGATCGCGATTCCGTCGATCCCGGCTCCGGTGGGTTCGTTCGCCTCGGTCGAGGAGGCGGTCCGGCTCGCGCACACGCAGGAAGTGCGAGTGACCGAGCAGATCAAGGCCATCTACGACGCGGCGGCGGCGGCCAACGACCGACTCACGCAGAATTTCCTGCAGTGGTTCCTCGAAGAACAGGTCGAGGAAGTCGCCAGCATGGACGCCCTGCTGAGAGTCGCCCGTCGCGCCGGAGACGACGTCTTCCGGGTCGAGGATTACATCGCCCGCGAGGGCCATCCCGAAGCCGGCGCGCCCGCGAAATAACCCATCCCGCCGCCGGGCGCGAGCCCCGACCGATCATGGCCGACAACGTTCTCATCTTCGACACCACCCTCCGCGACGGCGAGCAATGCCCGGGCGCGAGCATGAACCTCCGCGAAAAAATGGAGGTCGCCCGTCAGCTCGCCCGCGCCAATGTCGATATCATCGAAGCCGGCTTTCCGGTCATCAGCGACGGGGATTTTCATGCCGTGAAATCCATCGCCGAGGAAGTGCGCGGGCCGGTCATTTGCGGGCTCGCGCGCTGCGTGCCGAAGGATATCGACGCGGCGGGGGCGGCGGTGAAGCCGGCCGGCGAGCGCGGCCGCATTCATGTCTTCCTCGCGACCAGCGCGATTCACCGCGAACACAAGCTCAAGAAAGCGCGAGAGGAAATCCTGCGCCTGGCCGCCGAGGGCGTCCGCCGCGCGCGGGAGCTTTGCGCGGACGTGGAATTTTCGCCCGAGGACGCCTCGCGCACCGAGCCCGATTTTCTGGCGAAGGTGGTCGAGGTGGCGATCGCGGCGGGGGCGCGCACGGTGAATATCCCGGACACGGTCGGGTATGCGGTGCCGGGCCAGTTCGGCGAGTTGATCGCGTATTTGTTGGCGAATGTGCCGAATATCGGCGAGGCGGTGGTGAGCGTGCATTGCCACGACGACCTCGGACTGGCGGTCGCCAACTCGCTGGCGGCGGTCCAGGCGGGCGCGCGCCAGGTCGAGGGCACGTTCAACGGCATCGGCGAACGCGCGGGCAATTGCGCGCTCGAGGAAGTCGTCATGGCCATCAAGACGCGTCAGGATTTTTACGCCGGACTCTCCACCCGCGTGAACACGCGCGAGATCCTCAAGACCTCCCGCATCGTGAGCCGGATGAGCGGCCTTCACGTCGCGCGCAGCAAGGCCATCGTGGGCGAGAATGCCTTCGCGCACAGCTCGGGCATCCACCAGGACGGCATCCTCAAAAAGCGCGAAACCTACGAAATCATGGACCCGCAGGAGGTCGGCTGGGGCGGCACCGAGTTGCCGCTCACCAAACACAGCGGCCGCCACGCGATGGTCGCCCGCCTCGAGCATCTCGGATTCAAACTCACCGAGACCGAGGCCACGGCGGTCTTCGAGCGCTTCAAGGAAGTGGGCGACAAAAAGAAATTTGTCTATGACGACGACCTTGCGGCGCTCGTGGAAGATTCGATGTCGGCCGCCAAGGAAACCTACGCGCTGGAATATATCCACGTGACAAGCGGATCCACCACCGTGCCGACCGCCACCGTCCGCCTCCGGCGCGGCGGCGACGTCCTCCAGGATTCGAGTCCGGGCAATGGTGCGGCCGACGCCGCCATGCAGGCCATCGACCGGATCACCCAAAATTCCGGCCACCTCGCCGAATACCACGTCGAGGCCGTCACCCAGGGCCGGGATTCGCTCGGCGAGGTGACGCTCAAGGTCGATTTCGGAGACGGCAGGCTCATCACCGGCAAAGGCGCGAGCACCGACGTGATCGAGGCCAGCGCGCGGGCGTATGTGAACGCCGTCAACCGCGCCGAGATCCTGCGTTCCCAGAAGGCGGCCGCCTCCGTTCCCGAGACTCCGTGAGCGCCCCGGAGGGTGCCGCGCCGCCCGTCGGCCCCGCCTATCCGCCGGGTTCATTCAACGCGCACTGGTTCAATTTTTTCAACGCGGTGTCGTTCCAGATCATGATGGGGGCGCCGATTATTTTGTATGTGAAATCGCTCGGCGCGTCCTCGACCGTGCTGGGGGTCGTGGCGGCTTTCACGCCGCTGATGACGGTTTTCCAACTTCCGGCCGCGCGGTTTCTCGACCGCTATGGCTACCGCGAATTTGTGTTGATGGGGTGGGGCCTGCGGACGGTGTTGATTTTTGTGGTGGCGGCGGTGCCGTTGATGATGTTTTTGGACGACCTTTCCAAGCTGGCGGTGTTGCTGGCGATTTTGTTTGTTTTCAATTTGCTGCGCGGGATTTCCTCGGCGGCGTGGATGCCGTGGATTGCGGCGTTGATTCCCGAGGAAAGGCGGGGGAGGTTCCTCTCGCTCGACCAGCTCTTCATGCATGCGGGGTGCCTGCTCGCCCTGCTCGCTTCCGCGCTGCTCATGGCCGGGCGGGTCGATCCCTGGGAATACGCGACGGTGTTTTTCCTGAGCGCGCTGGGCGGCGCGGCGAGCCTGCTTTTTATCAAGCGGATCCCCGAGGTGGCCTGCACCGAGGCCGCAAGGAAGGGGTCCGCCAATGTGCCGTGGCGGGCGATGCTGGGCTATGTGCCATTCCGCCGATTGATCGGGTTCAACCTTGTTTTCATGGCGGTCGTGGGCAGCCTCGGGGTGTTCACGGTGGAATTTTTGCGCGAGGAAATGCATGCCGGCGTTTCCGAGGTGCTCCTGCTTTCCGGGTTTTCGTTTGTGGGGGCCCTGCTTTCGCTGCCGGTCTTCGGGAGCGTGGTGGACCGCACGGGAAGCAAGCCGGTGATGCGGGTCGCGATCGCGATCTTCGCGGCCTGCATCGCGCTCTGGTTCCTGCTGGCCTCCGGCGTGGTGCCGTTCCAGTTCGCGATTGTCGCGGGCCTCAATTTCGCGGCCGGCATCGCCTCGGCCGGCTTCAATCTCGCCAATGTGCGGATCGCGATGGCCACGATGCCCGAGATGGGACGCAACCATTTCTTCGCACTCTTCACGGTCATCACAAGCCTCGGACTCGGAGCCGCGCCCGTCCTCTGGGGGGTCGGGCTCGATGTGATCGGGCCGTTCGAGGCGGTCACCGGACTCTTCACATGGAAGCGGCACAGCTTTTATTTCCTCGCGCTATTCCTGCTCGACCTTGTCGCCCTGGCGGCGGCGGGCTTGCTCATGGAGGCGCCCGCCGGCGGCCGGATCGAGCCGAACCTCGTCTATGCGCGCCTGAAGCGCGCGCCGCGCATCTGGCAGAGGTGATTTTGCGGGGCGTTTTTCGGGTTTGCCGACCGTCGGCGAGTGGGTAGGATCGGCGCGTGAAGTTTTGCGGAACCGGCCCCCGAATTCTGGGATTTGCGCTTCTCGTTGGATTGCTCGCGGGTTGCGAGACCACAACGGCTCCCGCGCGCGCGGGGAACACACGGGCGGCGCCGATTTATTCGCCGAAGCCGTGGTTCGTCGAAGAGGGGATCGCCTCGTGGTATGGCGGACGCTGGATCGGCAGGCTCACGGCGAATGGCGAGCGCTATCGGGCCGGCGACATGACCGCCGCCCACAAGAAGCTGCCTTTCCACACGCGCGTGAGGGTCACCGATCTGAAGACCGGCAAGCAGGTGATTGTGCGCATCAACAACCGGGGGCCGTTCAAACGCGGACGCATTATCGACCTCAGTGTGGCGGCCGCGAAACAACTTGGCACCTACGACCGGGGCCTCGCGAAGGTCCGCATCGAGGCCCTCAAGGAAATCCCGCTGGCCGGGCCGCCCAACCTCCGCGTCCCGCCCGAGGGCCCGAAAAAGAAACCCGCCGACAAACCTGTTCCCAAGCCGACCCCGAAGCCGACCCCCAAACTCGCCCCGAAGCCGACCCCCAAACTCGCCCCGAAGCCGACCCCGACGCCGGAATCCACACCCAGACCCCCGCGCAAACCAACGCCGAAACCGGGCAAGGTCTCCATGTCCTGATACCGTCCGGGGATCCGGGCTCCCTTGCGCGTTTTGGTCCGGGGGTTGATGCCGCGCCCGCACAACCGGCCGGCAATCCGGCTTCGGCGGAAAACCTGATTCGATCGTTCGTCTCCGCATTCCGTGCTTGCCGGCGGCGGCAATGCGGGCAGACTTCGCGCCGATGTCACTGCAACTCTGGCTTTTGTTTTTTGTCGTGGTGGGGGGCCTGCTTGCCCTCGACCTTGGGATTTTTCAAAAGAACGCGCATGCGATCACGCTGCGGCAGGCGCTCTGGGCGACCGCCCTGCGGGTCGGGCTGGCGTGTGCGTTCGGTGTGACGATTTATCTCGGGCTTGTCGGTGCCTACGAAACCGAGGCGGCGCGGCACCGCGCGGGGGCGGAATTCTTTCTGGGATATTTGCTCGAGATCGCGCTGAGTGTGGACAACGTCTTTGTCTTCGCGCTGGTGTTCCGGTATTTCCGCGTGCCGCCCGAGCTGCAGCCGCGCGTGTTGTTCTGGGGCATTCTCGGTGCGCTGGTGATGCGGGCCGCTTTGATTATCGCGGGCATCGCGCTGGTCGAGCGTTTCCACTGGGTCCTCTACATCTTCGCGGTCGTTCTCATCTACGGCGGCATCAAGATGATGAAGGACGACAAAGAGGAAACCGACCCCGGGAAAAACCCGCTCGTGCGGCTGTTCCGCAGGTTCATCCCGGTGACCGACGATTACCGGGGCAAGAAATTTTTTGTCGTCGAAAACGGGGTCCGCATGGCGACGCCGCTCTGTCTTGTGTTGGTGGCCATCGAGACAACCGACTTGATCTTTGCGATCGATTCCGTGCCGGCCGTGCTGGGGGTCACCCAGGATTTCTTCATTGTGTTCACGTCGAATGTCTTTGCGATCCTCGGTCTGCGCGCGCTGTATTTCGCGCTGGCGGGGATTATGGAATTGTTCCGCTTCCTGCATTACGGGCTCTCGGCGATTTTGATTTTCATCGGCGTGAAGATGATCCTCCACGGCACCCCGTGGGCGATCCACACCGGACAGAGCCTTGTCATTGTGGTGGTTCTGCTCGGCGCCTCGATGGCCGCGTCCCTCATGTTCCGCGAAAAGAAGCCGGCGGAGTGAATGTTCAGCGCCGGGTGGGCGGACGTCCGGCCCTCAGCACGTGCAGGGTGATCTCGGGCGGGCAGTGGAATCGGGCGGCGACTCCGCTCGAGCCGGTGCCGCGCGAGGTATAGCCGGAGAGTCTGCGGAACTTCCACGCGCCCGCGAGGAACCTGCGCGGCACGCGCGCGTTGCCGGCGATCGCGTGCCCGCCGGGCAGACAGAATTGCCCGCCGTGAGTGTGGCCGCAGAGCATGAGGGCGAAACCCAGACGCTCGGCCTCCCGGTAGGGCTCCGGGCTGTGGCTGAGCAGAATGGACGGCTCGTCCGGGGGCAGGTCGCGGCGCGCGCGGACGATGTCGTCGGTGCGGAAAAAATGCGGGTCGTCGATGCCGGCGACGTGCAGGCGGGAATTTCCGCGTGTGATCGCGCGGGATTCGTTGAGCAGAACGGGGAGCCCCTTGGCTTCAAGGTAGGCGACTTTCTCGATGAAATCGTGATTCCCGAGCACGGCGACGCGCGGTTCATGGAGGGCGGCGATGAGTCTTTCCATGAGGACGAGGGAGGCCTCCGGCGGATCGGCGATGTTGTTGCGGTAGTCCCCGGTGAGGGCGGCGAGGTCGTAGGCAAGGCCCCCGAGTTTCTCGATGACGGCCCCGATGAGCCGGGGATGGATGTCGCAGTGGAGGTCCGAAAGTTGGAGGATCCGGAACCCGTCGAAAGCCGCCGGCAGGCCGGGGAGCGCGACCTCGTTTGTGACAAGCCGGATATCCAGCATATTGCGCAGGCCGGCGTCCTTGAGGCGTGAAATGTGGAGAAAAGCCTCCACGATCCGGCGGGTCCGGAACAGGCGCTCGATCCGCAAAAGGCCGACCCCCTGCGAAGTCTCGCGGTGCCAGAGCCTGGCCTGCTTTTTGAGGCGCTCGCGCAGCGGCCCGTATCCCATGCGGGCGGCGATCGCCTTGTAATCGGTCGAGCCGGGGGCGTCCTCGGGTTTCATCGGGTCCCCGCCTTTCCGGGGGCCTCCTCCGCCTTGCGCCTGGCTTCCTGGTCGCGCTGACGGAAAAATTCCTTCTGCGAGAGCTCAATGCCCGGAGGAATCTCGAAGACAAGCCACTGCGGGGACGAGCGGAATTCCTCAATCACGGCGGGCGGCGAAAGCAAGGGATCCCATGCGAGGCGCTTCAGCGAACGGGGGAGGGCCCGAACCCCGCCGGAAATGGCGGTGCCTTCCGCGCGGATTTCCTCCAGATTCCGGCACGCCTGCAAGGGGGCGAGGTCGGTGATTTGCGTGCGGGAGATATCCAGCTTTTTCAGATTGGGAAAATCCCGGACAAACGGGTCCAGATTCGAGAAGTTTGTGCCGGAGAGGTTGATCTCGCCGACGGCCGTGGCGGGCTTGGGGAGGCGCGGACCCGGCTCGGCAATCGGGCTTCCGGAGAGGTCCAAAACGGGCGCGCCGAGTTCCGGCCATGTGGGCCAGTCGATCATGCGGGCGTCTTCGACCTTTATCGAGGCGACCGGGTGGTGTTGGAGGATCGCCGCGAGCGGGCGGAAGTCCCGCCATTCGTCGATTCCGCCGAGGGTCACGGAATAGGAACCGCGGCCTTCGACGCGTTCGAGCGCGGAGGCGCCGGCGAAGGCCCCGTTGGCGACGAGGAAATTGTGGAAGATTTCCTGGTCGCTGCGCGTGGGCGTGCGGCGGTTTTCGGTGACCCGGCGGCCGTCAAGCAGCGGCACCCCGCTCATCTGGCCGGAGAGCCATGACAACACATCGGAGACGTGCCGGTCGCGCGCGTCCTCCGACCGGGTGAGGCGGCTCAGGGTCGCCTGGACCGCGTTGCCGTGGGGCCGGTCGAGGATCTCGTCGCAGATGTCGGAAAGGATCTGCCGTGTGGCGGGATCCTCCTGTGGCGGGAGTCCGAGCCGTTCGCGCTCGGCGGCCGCCTGCGCCGCAAGGCGGAGAGCCTTTCGCGCGTCCTCCATTTCCAATCCCATGATGTGATGGCGCGCCTTCATCATCCACAGCCGGGTGTCGGCCGGATCAAGGGCGAGTCCGGCGGAAATGTAGGCGAGCACATCGGAGATCCGCTTCCAAACCTCGTCGGGCTTGTTCCGGAATTGGTTGATTTCCTGACGCGAAAGCTTGATCTCGGACTCGCGGGCGGCCATCTCGGAGATCGCATCCACCTTCCCAGCCCGCCGCGCTTTCCCGATCGCATCGGCGGCCGGCCGCTGCGGCGGCGGCGTGGGCTCTGCGGCCGGCGTGGGCGCGGGGGTTGCCGACTCGAGGTCCGCGATTTTTTTGTCGGCGGCCGCGAGGGCGGCCTTCCATTTCTGGATCTCGCCGACGAGTTCCCCTGTCTTTCCCGAGCTGGATTTGAGGTCCTTGTAGGCCTGTTCGAGTTCCTTGTTTTTGGCCTCCGCGAGATCGCGCTGGTTTCTGGCGTCCTCGGTAGCGGCGCGGGCGCGTGATTCCGCGTTGACGGCGCGGTCGCGCTCGTAGCGCGCCTCCCGTGCGGCCTGCTCGGCCTTTTCGCGGGCGAGGTCGGCCTCGGCGGCGCGTGCGCGGGTTTCTTTCTGGGCGAGTTTGAGGGCGTGGTTCTGGGATTCGAGGTGGTGGAAGGCGAGCGCCGCGAGGCCGACGATGAGGGCGGTGGCGAGGGTGGCGACCGCCGCGACCGCGCGGTGGCGCACGATCATGCGGCGCGCGAGGAGGAACGGTGTGAGCGGGCGGGCCTTGATGGGATCGCCGCGACGGATGCGTTCGAGATCGGCCCGGAGGGCGGAGACCGATCGGTAGCGCTCGCCGGGATCCGCACGAAGGCATTTGTGCACGGCGACCTCGAGGTCTTTGCTCACGGAGGGATTGAGCGTGCGCAGCGGGCGCGGCACGTGGGTTTGCAGGGCCTGCACATCGGCGACCAGATTTCCGGTGGTCCGGAAATGCCGCGTGCCGGACAGCGCCTCGTAAAGAACGGTGCCGAGGCTGTAAACATCCGCCCGCGCGTCCACCAGCTTGCTGGAAATCGCCTGTTCGGGCGCCATGTTCGAGAGCGTGCCGAGCACATGCCCGCTCACCGTGATCGAATGCCCGCCGTCGCCGAAGGAATCTTTTGCCAGGCCGAAGTCGGCCACGAGCGGTTCGCCATCCTGCCGCAACAAAATATTTCCCGGCTTGAGGTCGCGGTGGAGGACGCCGTGATCGTGCGCGAATTGGACCGCGTCGCAAACTCTCACCGCCATGTCCAGAACCGCCCTCTCGGGAAGCCCCCGCAGGACCCGGCGGTTCGAGGACCCCTTGCGCGAAGCCGGATCCCGGCCGGGCGCGGGCTCGCGGACAGCCTTGATCGCCTCCGCGATGGTGTCCGGCGGCTCGCCCGGAAGGAGGCGCAGGCCGGAGAGGACGTCCGAGAGCGGCAGGCCGTCCACGTATTCCATGACGAGGAAATGCATGCCCTCGAATTCGCTCATCTCGTGGACGCGGCAGATATTGCGGTGGGCGAGCCGTGCCATCACCTCGGCCTCGCGCCGGAAGCGGCGCAGCTCGGCGGGGGTGGCGGTCTCCGCGCTGTGGAGGACCTTTATGGCGACCGTGTTGCCGTGGAGATCCCGGGCGCGGTAAACCTTCCCCATGCCGCCGGATCCGATCTCGCCGGCGATCGTGTATTTGCCAAGGCGCTGCTCGGGCGGAGGGGCCGAGGCCGGGCGGAAGTCCTCCGCCAGTGGGTCGCCGACTTCCGACGGGCGCACGACGCGGAGGATCGGGACCGTCGCGTGCCCGTCTTTGAGCGCCCAGAGGTATTCGAAATAGAATTCGGTGCGGTCGATATTTTCGGTCACGCCGGGGCCGACGAGCCACACCTTTTTCCGAAGGTCCTCCGCCAGCGGCACGATCTCGTCGCCCTGCCAGCGCAGGTCGCTCAAATCCGGGCCGTCCTGGCTCTCGGCCTCCAGCGATTCCCATCCCGGAGGAAGCCGCTCCAGCACATCCTTGAGCAGGGCCTCGGGAACCAAGGTCTCACCCGGACGCGCCAGACGGCAGAGCGTCTCCGCGCGCTCGCGCGGCGGGCCCATGGCCGCGAACCCCCATGCGTTGCCGGTCCCGAACGTCCCCACATGGGCGACCCCCCAGCCGATCCCACAGGAGACCGGCGGCATCGGCCGGCCGGACTCGTGGAACCTCGCCCGCAAATCCGCACAGCGCCGCAACACCTCGGAGGCTCCCCTCACCGCCCGCAGCGCGTTGTCCGCATAACGGACCGGAGCGCCGAACACCGCGCTCACCACCGGACCGAAAAGCGGGGCCGCCTCGCCGCCGCAGGCCGTGAGCGCCTCGGCGGCCTCGTCGCAAAATGCGTTGGCAAGGAACCGGGCCTCGTTGGGGAGGAGGCCGTCGAGGCTGGAGTGCAGGCGCGCGTGGAGTACCGCCACAAGGCAGGCCCCGGGTTCGGATGCCGGCGGACCCGAACCGGCGATCGATGCCGAAAGTTCGGCGGCCTGACCCGGGGTGATTTCATCGAGGAGGATATCCCGGACGCCACCCTCGGTGTAGGATTTGACCTCGAAAATCCTCCCCGATGCGTCGGCCGCGGGAAGTCCTCCCGGCACCGCCTTTTGGCCCGGCAGGAAACAGGCGGCAAGCTCGCCGGTCGCGCGTTTCGCCACGGCCTCGACGGGCGTTCCGACAAGGGTCGCCTTGCGCACGCGCAGGTAGCCGGCCATCGCGCGGTTCGCATAGATGACCCGGTCGTCCCGGGAGACCCGCATGAGCAGGGTCTCCCGAAGGGCGCCTTGAGTCGCCCTGGGGGGCTGGCTCACCCGGCGTATCCGTTCGGGTGGGCCACATGCCAGGCCCACGCGCTTTCGATGATCGTGCGGGGGTCCTGGAAACGGGGCTGCCAGCCGAGTTCGGAGCGGGCCTTGTCGCTTGCGGCAATGAGGCGGGGCGGATCGCCCGGTCGGCGCGGGCGGACGACGGCGGGGATGTCTTTGCCGGTGATGGCGCGGCAGGTTTCGATGATTTCCTTCACCGAGGTGCCGCCGCCTGTGCCGAGGTTGTAATGGGCGGGAGCTTTGGCGTCGAGGGCGAGGATGTGGGCCTGGGCGAGATCAAGGATGTGGATGTAGTCGCGGATGCAGGTGCCGTCGGGGGTCGGGTAGTCGTCGCCGAAGATTTCGACGTGTTCCTTCTGGCCGAGCGCGACCTTGAGCACGTTGGGGATGAGGTGGGTTTCGATGCGGTGGTCCTCGCCGAAGCGCCCGCTGGCTCCCGCCGCATTGAAATACCGCAGGATCACCGGGATGACGCCGTGGATTTCCCCATACCAGCGCAGCACCTTCTCAAACATGAGCTTCGATTCCCCGTAGGGATTCACGGGAATTTGCGGGACGGTCTCGTCGATGGGCACGCGGTCCGGCGTGCCGAAGGTCGCGCAGGTCGAGGAAAACACAAATTTCTTCGCGCCGGCTTCGACCGCCATGTCGAGCAGGTTCACCCCGTTCGCGACGTTGTTCCGGAAATACTTCGACGGGTTCTGCATCGACTCGCCGACGAGCGCGTTGGCGGCGAAGTGCATGACCGCGTCGGGCCGGAATTCGCCCATCGCGTGGCGGATGACCGTGCGGTCCCCGAGATTGCCCTGAAAAAACCGCGCGCGGGGGTCCACCGCCTTTTTGTGGCCTTCGCTGAGGTTGTCAAAAACCGCGACTTCATACCCGCGCTCGAGCAATTGTTCGACGCAGACACTCCCGATATATCCGGCTCCGCCGGTCACCAGCACTTTCATCATGGCGGGATCCTATCCCGGTCTCCGCATGGGATCAAGCCGCGGACGCTTCCGGAAGGAACATTGCAAGCCGGGCGTCAGGCGAAGAGCAGGACGATGATCTGGGCGCAGAGGATGCGCAGGAGCATGGTGAGCGGGTAAACCGACGCGTAGGCCACCGAGGGAGCCTCGCTCTTGAACGTGGCATTGGCGAATGCGAGCGCGGGCGGGTCGGTCATGCTGCCGGCGATGATGCCGCTCACCTGCACGAAATTCATCCGCAGCACGGTGCGCGCGAAGAGTCCGGCCGCGAGGATCGGCAGGAAAGTGATCGCAAACCCGGCGGCCAGCCAGAACAGGCCCTCCGCGCTGAGCAGGGACGCCACAAATTTCGGCCCCGCTTTCAGGCCCACGCAGGCAAGGAAAAGCACGATTCCCAGCTCGCGCAGCGCAAGATTCGCATTCGGTGGCATATACCACACCACCGGGCCGATCTGGCCGATCCGGCTGAGCAAAATCGCCACCACCAGCGGCCCGCCGGCCAGGCCGAGCCTGACCGGCACGGGAAGCCCGGGCAGCGCGAACGGGATCAAGCCCACCGCGACCCCCAGCGCCACGCCCACAAAGACCGGCAGAAAGTTGGTGTGCCCGAGATCTTTCGGCGAATTCCCTAGCAGGGCCGCGGCCTGTCCGAGGCCGGTTTCATCGCCGACCACCTGCAGGGCGTCCCCGAATTGAAGCCGCATATCCGGGCTGGCGGCCATTTCGAGTTCGCCGCGCTGGATGCGGGTCACCACCACGTTGTAGGCGGTGTGGAGAGCGAGTTGGCGCAGGGATTTCCCGAGCGCCGCCTTGTGGGTCACGATGATCCGCCGGAAGTGGATGTGCGAGGAGAGATCCACCAAATCCCGGGGGGATCCGTCGCCGACCACCATCTGGATTTTGTCGAGCGCGTCCGCTGAACCCACCGCCAGCAGGGTATCGCCGGTGTGGATGACCGACCCGGCGGCCGCCACCCGCACGGCCGATCCTTCGGCCGGCCCGATCCGCGAGATCGTGACGCCGGTTTCCTGGAGTCCGGGAATCTGGTCGATGCCGATGCCGTCGAGGTTCGGGTTTGTGACGAGAAGGTTGCGCCGTCTGAGGGGGAGGACCGCGCCGCGGCGGTCCGCCTCGAATTTCGCCAATTCCCCCGCCGGTTCGACGCGGAAGACGGCGCGGAGGAGGATCAGACAAAGGATGATGCCGAAGACCCCGCCGGGATACGTGACCGCATAGGCCAGCGCGGGAAGCGCGGCCCGCGCGGGATCGACGCCGGCGGTGGCCGCGATGGTTTGCTGGGCGGCTCCCAGCGAGGGGGTGTTGGTCGTGGCGCCCGAGAAGAGTCCGACCGCCGCGAACGGGTCGATGCCCGCCACCGTGGCGAACAAAATGGCCAACCCCGCCCCGGCGAGCACGATGGCCGCCGCGCACGCGTTGGCCGGAAGGCCCTGCTTCTTGAGCGAGGCGAAAAATCCCGGGCCGATCTGCAACCCGATCGTGAAGACAAAGAGGATCAGGCCGAACTCGCGGACGAACTCGAGCACCTCCGCCTCGACGTGCCAGCCCATGTGGCCGAAAAACAGGCCCGCAAAAAGCACCCCCGCGATCCCCAGCCCGACCCCGCGGATTTTGACAGCCGAAAGCGCCAGCCCGACAAACGAGATGACCGAGAGCGCCAACAGCGCCTGCGCCACCGCATTTCCACCGGCCACCCACTCGAGCAGGTTCATCGCCCGGTCAGTGACGGAAATGCCGGATCCCGGTGAAAACCATCGCCACCTTGCGCTCGTCGGCCGCCGCGATCACGTCGGCATCGCGGACCGATCCGCCGGGCTGGATGGCCGCCGTCGCGCCCGCCTCGGCCGCCGCGATGAGCCCGTCCGGAAACGGGAAAAACGCGTCGCTGCACACCGCGCTGCCCTTGAGCGACAATCCGGCCTCTCCGGCCTTCCAGACGGCGATGCGCGAGGAATCCACGCGCGACATTTGTCCGGCCCCGATGCCGAGCGTGCGGTCCTTGGCGGCATAGACGATGGCGTTGGATTTGACGTGTTTGACGATTTTCCATCCGAATTCCATGGCCTCGATTTCGTCCCGCGTGGGGGGGCGTGCGCTCACGACCTTGTGTTCGAGTTCGGCGGCGGCGGCGGAATCGGAATCCTGGACGAGGAGGCCGCCGATGACCGAGCGCACATCGCGGGAATTCCCCGAGGGCTCGCGGAGCAACCTCATGAGGCGCAGGTTTTTCTTTTTCGCAAGGAACTGCCGGGCTCCGGGCTCGAACTCGGGCGCGATGATCACCTCGCTGAAAATTTCCCCGATCGCGCGGGCGAGTTCCTGTGTGAGCGGGCGGTTGCAGATGATGATGCCGCCGAAGGGGGCCTGTTTGTCGGTCGCGAACGCCTTGTCCCAGGCGGCGCGCAGGTCGGGATCGCTGCCCACCCCGCACGGGTTCGTGTGCTTGAGAATGGCGACCGTTGGGCGCGAGAATTCCGAGATGAGGAGCGTCGCGGCGGAAATATCGAGAATGTTGTTGTAGGAGAGTTCCTTGCCCTGGAGCTTTTCGAAATGGGAGGAAAAGTCGCCGTAGAGCTCCGCGTGCTGGTGGGGGTTTTCGCCGTATCGCAGGCGCAGTTCGAGCGGATGTTCGACCCGGAATGCCGCGGAGGTTTCCTGCTCGCCGTTCAGATAGGCCGCGATCGCGCGGTCGTAGGAAGCGGTCGTCGCGAAGGCCTTGATGGCAAGGCGCTCGCGCACGGCGAGGCTCGTGCCTCCGCCATTGGCCTCCATGTCGCCCGCCACGACCGCGTAGTCGGCCGGGTCGGTCACGACCGTCACCGAACGGTAATTTTTTGCCGCGCTGCGGATCATCGACGGGCCGCCGATGTCGATCTGTTCGATGGCCTCCTCGAGTGTGACGCCCTCCCGCTCGATGGTCGCCTGGAACGGATACAGGTTGACCACCACGAGGTCGATCGGCCGGATCCCGTTTTCTTTCGCCTGCCGCTCGTGGTCCTCGTTCCCCCGCACGTAGAGGAGCCCGCCGTGGATCTTCGGATGCAGGGTCTTCACCCGCCCGTCCATGATTTCCGGAGACCCGGTGAAGGCCGAAACCTCGGTGCACGGGATCCCCGCCTCGGAAAGGGCCTTGAAGGTCCCCCCGGTCGAGAGAATCTCAACCCCGGCCCCGGCAAGGGCCTTTGCAAAATCCACCACCCCGGTCTTGTCGGAAACGGATATCAGCGCACGAGTGATTTTCATGAACCCCGGCATCCTGCCGCGCCAAAACCCGGCTGTCACCCGGAAAAAATGCCGGGCTTCCGCCGTGGAACGCCGCGACGCGAACTCCGCGCGGATGCGGTGGTCGCACGGATTCGAGCGGTCGCCATCCTCGAAAAGTGGTTGCAAGATTCCCGAACCGGCTTAGGTTTCCCCCATGAAGTGGGTCGCGGTGATTGTCTCCATCCTTGCGCTCGCGTTTGCGAGTGTCGGCACGGTATGGTCGGCCGCCGATGAGACGGCGTCCTGCTGCTGTGCCGGATGCGACATCCCCGCGAAGGCCTCCGACTGCGGGTGTCCGGTGGCGGCCGTTTGCGCCAAGTGCCCGCTGATCGCCGCCCTCGCGCCCTCTCCCGCTTTCATTTTTCTCTCCGGCAGCCCCGCCCGGTTCGGGGAGTCCGCCCAATTCGCGCCTGTGCGATGCGAGGCGCCACCCGCGCCCCCGCCCAAGTCCGCAGCCTGATTCCGCCCTGTCCGCCGTCTTCTTGTGAAGATCCGGCGGAGTCACCGGATTGAAACCTTCTCTTTTCAAAGAAAGGAAATACTATGAAAGCGATTCTTCTGGCCATCGCGGCCTTGGCGATCACCTTCTCGGCCAACGCGGGAACCAAAAAGTCCTGCGAAGACTGCTGCAAGGGCAAATGCGCCGAGTGCTGCAAAGGCGATTGCAAATCCTGCTGCAAGTAAACTTGCGGTTGGTTGATTCCAACAAACGGTGCGCCCCGCTGACGCGGGGCGCACCCATTTTTTCCTGAAATCCATGTCATCCGAGTCCTCAGATTCCGCCATCCCGTCCGCCCGGCGATTGCCGCCGCGTTTCGGTTGGGCGGTGGCCTTCGTCATCGCCACGGTCGCGATGGTGCTCGGCTACACCCAGCTCAAGCAGGTCCGCCGCGCCGCCGGAACACCCGCCCTGGAACGCTACGCGCCGGCTCCGGATTTCGAGTTTCTCGCGCACGATGGCACGCGGGTTTCCACGGCCGACTTGCGCGGAAAGGTCTGGGTGGCGAATTTTATTTTCACCCGCTGCAAGGGCCCGTGTCCCGTCCTCACCGCCCGCATGGCAAGGTTCCAGGAGTCTCTCAAGGAAAGCGGAACCGGCGGCGTGCGGTTGCTCAGTTTCACGGTGGATCCCGATTATGATTCGAAAGATGTGCTCGCCGCCTATGCGGAGCAGACGGGTGCCGAGAGCGGACTTTGGAAATTCCTCACCGGCCCGAAGGCGCAGATCGAAAACGTGATCCAGAAGGGATTCTTTCAATCGCTGGCCAAGGGGGCCGAAGGCGAGCCCGTCCATTCCCAGCGTTTTGTGGTCGTCGATCAAATGGGGTGGATGCGGGCCTTCCCCGACGGCAACGACCCGCAGATCGTCGGCAAGCTCGAAGCGGCCGTCGGCCAAATCCTCCGCGAGCCTCCCGGCCCGGGGGGCAACTGAGCGCGCCATGCCGGCCTTATGCTGACTGTTTCCCGGGCCGCGAAGGCCCTCGGCGGGCGGACGCTTTTTTCCGACGCCACGCTTCAAGTGAATCCCGGCGACCGGGTCGGTCTCATCGGGGCCAACGGAGCCGGCAAGAGCACGCTTTTCGCACTCATCCTCGGCGAACTCGAGCCCGACGCCGGCGAGGTGTCGCTCCGCCGCGGAGCCACGCTCGGGTTCCTTCCCCAGGAAAGCGCGCCGGCGGGAAATGAAACCGTCCTCGAACTGGCGACGGCGGTTTCGAGCGAGATGGCCGCCGCGCAGGCGTTGCTCCGGGCGTTTCCCGACGAGCACACGGCCGAACACACCGACGCGCACGCCCGGTTTGTGGACCTGGACGGGTATGCGCTTGAAGCGAAGGCGAAGCGCATCCTTGCCGGTTTGGCGTTTCGCGAGGCCGACTTCGGACGGCCCGCGCGGTCGTTGAGCGGCGGGTGGATCATGCGCGCGCATCTGGCGCGCCTGCTGGTGATGGAGCCCGATTTGTTGATGCTCGACGAGCCCACGAACCACCTCGACCTCGAGTCGCTGGGGTGGTTCCAAAGCTACCTCTCGAATTACCCCGGCGCGATTCTGACCATCTCGCACGACCGGGCGTTTCTCGACGCGCTTTGCACGCGCATCGCCGAAATCCGCCGCGGATCCCTCCACCTCTACACCGGCAATTACTCGGCATTCCTCGAACAGCGCAGGGCCCGCGAGGAACAATACGCGGCCGCCTACAAAAACCAGCAGCGCGAAATCGCCCGCATGGAGGACTTCATCAACCGCTTCCGCGCCAAGGCCACCAAGGCCGCACAGGCCCAGGAACGCATCAAACGCCTCGAAAAAATGGAACGCCTCGCGCCGCCGGACAACCCGGAGGCCGTCGTCGGCTTCCGGTTTCCCCAGCCGCCCCGGGGCGGACAAAAAACGATCACCCTCGCCGGTGTGCGCCAGGCCTACGGCCGCCATGTGGTCTATGAGAACCTGGATTTGGAAATCGAGCGGGGCAGCCGCATCGCGCTGGTGGGTCCGAACGGGGCCGGCAAATCCACATTGCTGAAGATCCTCGCGGGGCTGCTGCCGCTCGAGGCCGGCGAGCGCGTGACCGGCCACAACGTGAGTCCGGGCTACTTTGCCCAGCACCGCACCGACTCGCTTGATGTGCGGCGGACGGTCCTCGAGGAGGCGCTCTCGGCCGACCGCGGGCTCGGCGAGCAGGCCGTGCGCACCCTGCTCGGGTCGTTTCTTTTCCGTGGCGACGATGTGTTCAAAACCGTGGGGGTCCTCAGCGGCGGGGAGAAGAGCCGCCTTGCGCTGGCGAGGCTCCTGCTCGACCCGCCGAATTTGCTCCTCCTCGACGAGCCCACCACCCACCTCGACATCCCGAGCACCGACGCGCTCATCGCCGCGCTCTCGGGCTATCCCGGCACGCTCGTCATTGTGAGCCACGACGTGCATTTCATCCGCTCGACCACCTCGACCATCTTCCACATCAACGCCGGAAAAATCACCCGCTACGCCGGCGGATACGATTACTACCTGGAAAAATCGGCCGCCTCGAACGAGCGCGACGCACTCGTCGCGCCGCTCACCCACCCCCGCGCCCCGGGCGACGCCCGCCCGCCATCGGCCGACTCCGACCCCGCGCCCGTCAAACCCGGCGGACTCCGAGAGGTCCGCGAAGCCCGCCGGGCCGAGGCCGAGGCCCGGAAGGCCGCCGCGCGCGCCCGCCGCGAACTGACCGCGACCGTCGCTGCCCACGAGGCCGACGTGATCGCGCTGGAGGCCCGGCAGACCGAACTGGCCGCCGCGCTTCAATCACCGTCGAGTCCCTCCGAGGCTTACGCCCTGAATCTCGAATTGCTGGAGGTCGTCGAAAAACTCGAACGCGCAACCGCCCTCTGGGAGGAGTCCGCCGGCGCGCTGGCCGCGTTGCCTCCGCAGGACTGAAGTGCGGGACCGTTCCGCCGCCGGGGCCTCAGGAAGTTTCGAGCAGGCGCCGGAGGGAGGAGAGGTCGTGGCAGATCACGGGGGGATTGACGGCGAGCAACTTGGCGGGCGGGTCGAATCCGGTGAGGACGGCCACGCCGAGGACGCCTCCGTGTCGGGCGGTTTCGATATCGTGGACCATGTCGCCGACGAAGATCGTTTCGGCGGGATTGAGGGAATGGTCGGCGAGGATGGCGCGGATTTTTTCGCGTTTGTCGTGGATTTCGACGTAGGCGTGCTCGAAGAAATTTTCGACATGGAGGCGGCGGGCCTGGATCTCGAAGTGGGAGGCTTTGATCGTGCTGAGGAGGAAGATGCGCCGGCCGGTGGCGGCGCAGAATTCCAGAAACTCGCGGGCGTGCGGGAGGAGTCCGACATGGTCGTTGAGCCCGCAGAAGAAGCGCTCGTAGAGGGCCTCGAGGCCTTCCTCGGTGGCCTCGGGGAGGAACTCGGCGTAGAAACCCGAGAAGGGAAGCCGGAAGTGGGTTCGGAATTCCTCGCGCGTGAGCGGGGGGCGTCCGTAGTGGGTGAAGATCTGGTTGGTGGCGTCGAGCACGGGGCCGAGGTCGTCGGCGAGCGTGCCCGACCAGTCGAGGAGGACGTTGCGGATCATGGGGTCAGGCAAAGCGGATCGCGCGAATCACGGGAAACCGGGCGCGGAGTTTCGAGAGAAGCTCGGATTTCCATGCCCGCTCGAGTTCGTATCGCACGGATGGCTGGAGGACCTGCACGGTGAGCGTGCCACGGCGCAGGGCGGCGGGTTGGGAATGAGCAGAAAGAAAAGGCCCGACCAACCCGGCCCACGCCTCGCGGATTTGTTCCTCGTCCACACGCTCGGAGAGTCCGAGCTTGGGAAGCAGGACGGCAAGGGCTTGGGAGACGGAGACGCAGCGATCGGGCGGGCCATCGCCGTCGGGCAGGCCGCGCCACTCTTCGAGGACCATCCGGCGGATCTGGTCCGCGCGCATGAGCGGGGAGGGGACGGCGCGACTACGCGCCGTCGTCGCCGATGGCCTCGACCGGGCAGCCTTCCATGGCCTCGCGGCACTGGGCTTCCTCGTCGGCGTTCTCGGGCTGTTTGTAAACGTAGCTGTGTCCACCGTCGTCGTTGCGGCGGAAGTTGTTCGGGGCGGTTTCGCGGCAGAGGTCGCAGTCGATGCACTGGTCATCGACATAGTATTTGCCATCTGTGTTTTCGGCGTATTTATTGGCGGCGTCGGCCATAGGTCAGGATTGGTTAATTGGTGAAGTTTTTTGGATAGGTCCTGACGGGCGCGAACGCAATACTTTTTCAGAATCCGATGCAAACGATATCCCAGAATGAGGCGGTGCTTCCCCGCGAGGGCCTGCACGCGGTGCATGTGTTCTTCCGGGTCGAATACGAGGCCTGGGAGCTGCTGGATCCCCCGGCGAAAATCGCGGCGAAGACCGAGATGGCGCGGCTCGTGCAGGAAATCCGGGCCTGGCCGCAAACCCAGTTGCTCACGCTGAGCATGGTGACGCCGAAGGCGGATCTGGGGTTCATGTTGCTCACTCCCGACCTGCATGCGGCGGACGCCTTTTGCAAGCGGCTCGGGCTGGCGCTGGGGCCCGGGATGCTGGCGGCCGAGTATTCGTATCTCTCGATGACCGAACGCAGCGAATACACGACCGGCGAGGACGAATTCGCGGAGGAACTCGAGCGCTCGGAGGGCATCGCGCGCGGGTCGGCGGAGTCCGGGGAGCGGCTGGTCGCCTTCCGCGCGCGCATGGAAAAATACCTCCGCGACCGGCTGGAGCCGAATCTGCCGGACTGGCCGGTGGTGTGTTTTTATCCGATGAGCAAACGGCGGACGGGGGCGGACAATTGGTATTCGCTGCCATTCGCGCGGCGCAAGGAACTCATGGGCGGACACGCCCGCGTGGGGCGCACGTATCACGGGCGGATCCTCCAGCTCATCACCGGCTCGACCGGCCTGGACGACCACGAGTGGGGGGTCACGTTGTTTGCGAAGACGACCTCGGATGTGAAGGCGATTGTTTACGAGATGCGGTTCGACGAGGTGAGCGCGCGCTATGCCGACTTCGGCGGGTTTTTTATCGGACTGCAGATGCCGCTCGACCGGCTTTTTGCGAGGCTGGGCCTGTGAGCACGGGCGGGGGGCGGGCGTCCGGATTTCCGGAAGCTCTGTCGGGACTCCCCGGCGGATTGCGGGAGAAGCTCGGGGTGCTGCGGAGGGATCTCCCGGCCTCGTTTCCGCTTGTGGTGGCCTACTCCGGCGGGGTGGACAGCTCGTGCCTGCTGGCTTTGGCGGGGATCCTGGCCGGGGAAGCCGGCGCGGAGTGCCTGGGGGTCATCGCCGACAGCCCGAGCCTGCCGCGCAAGGCACTGGCGGCGGCTCTCGCGCAGGCGGAACAAATCGGCGTGCGGATCGAGGTGCTCGCAACGGCCGAATTCGAGGATCCGCGTTACGTGGCGAACCCGCCGGACCGCTGCTACTTCTGCAAGGCCGAGTTGTTCCGGCGGATGGATGCGCTGGCTGCGGAACGCGGATTCGCGGCGATCGCCTACGG
>Ga0114939_10001096_pt1 | contig 21846 bp, 24 predicted proteins | sample AshMeaCrysSpring_FD_87196 | JGI IMG/M metagenome (GOLD analysis project Ga0114939, IMG submission 87196) | Groundwater microbial communities from Big Spring, Nevada to study Microbial Dark Matter (Phase II) - Ash Meadows Crystal Spring | ecosystem: Environmental > Aquatic > Deep subsurface >...
CATATGCCAACCACGATTTTCAGTCCCATAAAAAAATGTTTACCATTATGAAACTACAATATATGAGCCTAAGATTCAGCATTGCGCTACATCAGCTGCACGCGGCGAACCACGCTCATAAGCATACCTATTACAGTAACAATTACTCCTAACCAAAGCAGGTTTATGCCCGGAAACTCATAAGCCTTTAGCGTTACAAAATCAAGTATTGCACTGGATTCCTTAACGCCTACTTCCATTTCCCGTTTTTCCACGCTGCCAGGTCTTACCAGAGCAAAAACAAGGCCCTGGCTCATTACGGTATCGGGTAAAGCCTGCAGCATATTTTCCTTAACCCTGAATGCCGGGCGGGCCTGATACAGCCGACCATCATTGGCAATTACAGTTACAGTGCCCGCTAAAAGGGTATCGCCGGCATAGGAAGCAAATCGCGCGTCGGTGGGGTTTGGTTCCATTCGGCTTAGCACCCATCTACCACGACTGTAAAACATTGTGTCGCCAATAGTAACCATCTGGTTTTTGAATGAGGTAGTGTCTTTGGTGCGGGCCGTAGGATCACTTAAGAAGGTGAGGTAGGCAAAAATGTCTTTGCCGGGGTAATGTCTTGCGTCGGGGTTAGCACTCAGCCCTTCTTGTCCTTTGTTATTTTCAATAACATCCGGGTACAGGTTAAACGAATCTTTACCGGCTTTTTCCTTAAAAATTATTTCAAAGTATCGTTTTCTGTCCCGTGGATTTATGGTATCGCGGGTATAAGTTACCATAAATCTACCCATGTCTGTATTAACGCCTTTAACCAGTGTGGTGTTTTCCAATGGCGTTTCGGTATCCGTTGGCTTGAGTGGTGAAATGCCTGTGGTGTTGTAACTAAGCACTTTTTTATTACCTGCCGAAATAAGAATGCCGACCAGTACCATACCAAAGCCCACGTGAGCAACCGAAGCGCCTGCCAGTCTTATTTTTCCTTTTATGCCCAACCATATATACATGCTATTACCTACTACCGCGTACACCGCAGCAAACAACGCCACCCCCAGCGCCCATTGAAACACCGGGCCCTTTTTATCGTAATGAATACCCACTGTAGCCAACAGAATGGCAGTAATAGCAACAGCAATAGCCGTAGGCCACAACAATTTCTTTAGCAACTGACGGCCCGGCGTATCCTTGTATCGCATGTATTGTGTTACCCCGGTTAGCAACCCCGACAGCACGGCCACCCACACCTGTATACTGTTGTAGCTGTACTCTACCTCCTGCGGCGGGGCAATTTTGGTGCCAGCCAACTTATTAAATACAGGTACCGATGTTTTGCCAATGATAACCAGGGCACTGAAAAAAAAGATCAGTGATCCTATAAACATCCAGAACTCACGGCTATACAGGTTTTCTTCCCGGGTTATATTGGGCACCTGCTTGTCGGTATTAATTAAATAAACAAAAATTGCTAGCCCTGCCAGTACCGAAATGCCAGTAATTGGCTCCCATACAAAAGCTACCGCATTAGTGGCTACAAATACACCCAAAGCTGCCCATTTGGCCCGGCTGGTTTTGGCCGCTGCCAGGGGCGCCAGCCAAATAAACACATTGAGAAACAGGAACAGTTGTGCATTCATCCCCAAGTCGGTAAAGGCATGCACCGAGGTATCGCCCAGTACTCCGCTTCGGGTAAGAAACGTAGAATACAACACCAGGATAAAACTGACTACATAAAAGATATAAGTACTTCGAAGGGAATAACCGCTGTTTTTGAAAATAAGATTGGTGTGAATGCCGGCAATAAGGGTAAGCCAGGGTACCAGAGACGCATTCTCTACCGGATCCCAAGCCCAGTAGCCGCCAAACGTAAGGCTTTCGTAGGCCCAAGCGGCACCCATCATGATGCCCAGGCCCAGCACAGCAGCCGCAAAAACGCCCCAGGGCAGCGCAGGCTTGGTCCACCCTTTATGATCTCCAGTAAGGTAACCACCCACCGCATAGGCAAAAGGAACAATAGTAGAAGCAAAACCCAGGAATAATATTGGCGGGTGAATTACCATCCAGTAGTTCTGCAGCAATGCATTGAGCCCATTACCATCTTTAACAAATTGCAAATAATCGGGCCGGCTAAAAATGGGGGCTTCCATTTCGTTGCGCAGCAGGGCAAAGGGGCTACTACCCACTTTGGCGCCAAAAAAGTAAATACCCAATATCATAGTAGCCAGCGCAAACTGCGCAAAACTTACCACTGTCATTACCGGGCCTTCCCACCGGCCTGCCTTCCATATAAGCACCCACCCCAGCACACAATGCCAAAAGCTCCACAGCATGAAGCTCCCCTCCTGCCCTTCCCAAAAGCAACTGAGCAGGTACTCCATTTGCAATGCCCTGCTGCTATGTTGCCAGGCATATTTGTACTCAAACAGGTGACTACTGATGATATAATACAGCGTGATAAAAATGCCTGCCACGGCAACTGTTTCAGCCAAAAACGCCAAACGTGCCAACCTGAGCCAGCCTAGGCGGGCGTTAAGATCGATACTTTTATAAGAAAGGTAATATGCACCCGTAGCCAGCAACGAAGCTACCATCGAAAGCACTACCAGCAAATGGCCAAGCCTGCCGGGAAATAATAATTCACCTATATATTCCATGTGTTAAACCCTTTGAACTCAAATCGAATAATGTGGATGACAAAAGTAGGCGATTGCCTATGCCCACTTATATTTTGTGCAGCCAATACAATGTGCGTACAAAAGCATTTTATCGGAATTTAAAAATGCGATGAAAGGCTGATTGGTAACTGATAGCAACGTTGGAAGGCATCCTGCCCGTTCAAGAAACTAATGCATTTTAGTGCCCCACCAAAAACCCAGACAATGTCTAAAACAACTGTGTATTGCACACTTGTAAAAAACCACCCGATGTTGCGTTACGCCTTACTCAAAACCAACTCATCCTGAAATTTCCTAGCGACTCCGGGGTTACTCAGTTGGCAAGCCTTGCCTGAGAAGTTTTTTAGAAGCACCTTTACGAGAAGCCGCGCCAAATCCTGACTTACTTAGTGGGAATTCCTTCCGGATGCTGCAAACCTTTAGAGGCAGCTTCCATGTCGTCTTTGTACTTACTCGGGCATTTTAGCAAAATGTCCTCGCAGTGAAAACCATCATCCTGCATGCGGCCTTTAAGCACCACGCGTTCGCTCACTTCCAAATCGGCAGGCTTGGGTTTGTTGCTCATTACTTTTGTAACAGCTCCCAGCGAGTCCACCACAGTAAAGGAGCAAAAATTCGGGTCTTTAATAGGGTCGTATTCAATAGGCTGTTCCTTATCCAATTTGGCTATCAGGTGCACATATTTGCCGGGTTTTGACTGTGCCGAAGCTACCGTATCATAGGTGGTTAGGTTGGTAGTGTACGTAATCATAATTGCAATAGCTACAGCTACCATTACCAGCAGAAAAATGTGCAACTTTTTCATAGAATACAAAAATAGGCCGGCTGTGGTGGCCAATCACACTTAAGTCAAGGGTTGGTGCTCATCCGCGGTAGCTTTTAACATTTTGCGAAAGCTAAAAGATGACCGACGGCCATTTTTCGCCAACAATGAATTTTGTCGAAATAATAAATGCTGTACCTTTGCTGCCCAATAAATTAAAACGGAGTATCAAACCATGCTGATCATCGACGCTAAAGATTGCGAAAACATAGACAAAGCGCTTAAAAAGTACAAAAAGAAGTTTGAGCGTGCCCGTATACTTACCCAGCTTCGTGAGCGTCAAAGCTTCACCAAGCCATCGGTAAAGCGCAGGGGCGAGGTGTTGAAAGCTATCTACCGCCAGCAAATTGCCAGTGGCATTATAGAAGCGTAAGCAAGCAAGTTGATTATTAATATTTTGGTGTAGCCATAGAGATGATATCTTTATGGCTATACTGATTTATGGATATCTGTTCTGCCTCAGCGGCATTTTTTGGTTACTTGCAGTTCGAAAAACGCTATTCGAAAAACACGCTGGATGCCTACAAAAACGATCTTAACCAGTTCATAAGCTTCCTAAGCAGCAATTTCGACATTGCGCAACCCAATGAAGTGAAGCCTACCTACATACGAACCTGGCTTGCCAGCCTAAAAAACGAAGAGATGGAAGCCCGGTCTATCAATCGTAAACTGAGCGCTGTAAAGAGCTTTTACAAATATTTACTGCGCGAGGGCCAGGTTTCCGAAAATCCTACCACTACGCTCAACGGCCCCAAACTGCCTAGGCGCCTCCCATCATTTGCCACGGAGGGCGAAATGCAAAAATTGCTCGATCCCGCCAATTTCCCCAACGACTGGGAAGGCAAAACGGCACACCTTGCTATAAACCTGTTATACGAATGTGGCCTGCGCCGCGCCGAACTGATGGGATTGAAGGAATCACAGGTGGATGCCCATACCCGTACCCTGCGCATATTGGGCAAGGGCAATAAAGAGCGCCTGATTCCCATAAGCCAGGCCTTGCTGGATCAAATAAACATTTACAAGGCTGAAAAGCTAAAACACCTGGAAAAGCCGGACAACCAATTCCTATTGGTGATAGGTTCTGGAAAGCCCCTGTATGCCAAATGGGTGTACAATACGGTGGTAAAGTACCTTGGCCAGGCTGGCACCCTGAGCAAACGCAGCCCGCACGTGCTTCGCCACACCTTTGCCACCCACCTTACCAACCATGGCGCCGAGTTGAACGCTGTAAAAGAATTGCTGGGCCACAGCAGCCTGGCTGCTACACAGGTGTACACGCACAATACCATTGAAAAACTGAAGGATGCCTACAAGCTGGCACACCCTAAAGCGTAATAATTTTTTTAAAAAATGAAACGATAGTCATGTAATTAAAAAAAGTTTTGCTCTAACTTTCACTTTGTAAAAAATGAACAGCCTATGTAAGCCTGAATTTCTACCCTGACAGAGTTCTTTATTTATTCACCCAAAACGTGTTAATCATGACACTAAACATTCAGACTGTGCGGTTTGATGCCGACACCAAGTTGACAGAGCACATCAAAAAGAAAGTTTCGAAGTTGAGTACCTACCACGACAGGATCATAAAAGTGGATGTGTTTCTTAAACTTGACAATGTTGTTCACCACATTAAAGACAAGGTAGCTGAAATTAAGGTGAGCATTCCCAAAAACGAGATTTTTGTAAAGTCATCCAGTAAATCTTTCGAAGAATCTTTTGACGACGCACTGGATAGTGTAATTGACCAAATAAAAAGAAAAAAGGAGAAAATGGAAGGCTGATTCGCCGCCTGCAAAAAGCCCCGTGGACAAACCACGGGGCTTTTTGTATAAAGAAGGGTTAACCTCCGGTAACCTGCTCGCCACAATTCCCTTTATTTTACTAACCACAGGTTTGTTACAGACATTTTTTTTTGGCGAATATCGATTTGCCTTACTTTTGCCATCCCGAAAAAATAGGGGTAGATCTTTAACGGCCGGAATAATGCAATTCGCAGGCTGTGTTAAGTTGGTTAGAGGCCACTTTAGCTCAGCTGGTAGAGCAACTGATTTGTAATCAGTAGGTCGTTGGTTCGATTCCGACAAGTGGCTCAAGCATTTTGATTTGGTATTTCGGATTATTGGTTTCATATCAGGAATCTGGGATTATAAAAGGGCAGTTTCCAGAGCGGCCAAATGGGGCGGACTGTAAATCCGCTGTCTTTCGACTTCGGTGGTTCGAATCCACCACTGCCCACAGTTCTTTAAAACACATGCGTTGAAAACGACGTTTTCACACCGTATGCGGGAGTAGCTCAGTTGGTAGAGCGACAGCCTTCCAAGCTGTAGGTCGCGGGTTCGAACCTCGTCTCCCGCTCCAAACTGAAGTTGACAGTAATGAAGTTTAGAAGCTACAGGCAGGAATTTTGAGAATGATGCTCCTTGTTTCAGCCACTGTTAACTACAGCAAGCCGTTGTAGCTCAGGGGTAGAGCACTTCCTTGGTAAGGAAGAGGTCGTGAGTTCAATTCTCATCAACGGCTCATTTAAATATGTAAGCAGATAACCGGGATAAGCCGGTTTTATATAAAGTTTAACCACAACTAAAAACAAATAAAATGGCAAAAGAGACCTTTAAAAGGGACAAACCCCACGTAAACGTAGGTACCATTGGCCACGTTGACCACGGTAAAACCACTTTGACTGCCGCCATCACCTCTATCTTGGCTAAGAAGGGTCTGGCAACGGAAAAAAAGTATGACGAAATCGATGGAGCTCCCGAAGAAAAAGAGCGTGGTATTACCATCAACACAGCACACGTGGAGTACCAAACAGCCAACCGCCACTATGCGCACGTTGACTGTCCCGGTCACGCCGACTATGTTAAAAACATGATTACCGGTGCGGCCCAAATGGATGGCGCTATCTTGGTTGTGGCTGCTACCGATGGCCCTATGCCTCAAACAAAAGAGCACATTCTACTTGCCCGGCAGGTAGGCGTGCCCAAGATTGTGGTGTTTATGAACAAGGTAGACCTGGTAGATGACGCAGAACTTTTGGAACTGGTAGAAATGGAGATCCGCGAACTGCTGAGCTCTTACGGTTTCGACGGTGACAATACGCCTATCATTCAAGGCTCTGCAACCGGCGCCCTGGCTGGTGAAGAAAAGTGGGTAAAGGCTGTTGAAGAACTGATGGATGCCGTGGATAGCTACATTCCGCTGCCTCCCCGCCCAGTAGATCTTCCTTTCTTGATGAGTGTTGAAGACGTGTTCACCATCACTGGTCGTGGTACTGTAGCTACCGGTCGTATTGAGCGTGGTAAAATTAAAGTGGGCGAGCCTGTAGAAATCGTGGGCATGATGCCTGAGAAACTCACTTCTACCTGCACCGGTGTTGAAATGTTTAAAAAAATTCTTGATGAAGGTGAAGCCGGTGATAATGCGGGTCTGCTGCTTCGTGGCATTGAAAAGAAAGACATCCGCCGAGGTATGGTTATTTGCAAGCCCGGTTCTATTACCCCACACACCGAGTTCCGTGGTGAGGTTTACGTACTGAGCAAGGAAGAAGGTGGCCGTCATACCCCGTTCTTCAACAAGTATCGTCCCCAGTTCTATTTCCGTACCACCGACGTTACTGGCGAAGTAACGCTGGGAGAAGGTACTGAAATGGTTATGCCTGGCGATAACACCAACCTGATGGTTACGCTTATCCAGCCCATCGCCATGGAAAAAGGCCTGAAGTTTGCTATCCGCGAAGGTGGTCGTACCGTAGGCGCCGGTCAGGTAACCGAAATCCTGAAGTAAGCCTTATCCAAGGCATCTCGTTGGAGAACGTTGGAAAGCTTAACATACGTTTACAAAGTACCTTGGGCTTCAAAATCCGGGTACTTTGTTTTTAAGAGTAAGTTCTACTACATTGCAGTCTTTAACGGAAAAATTCCAAAGGGAGTTATTCCTAAAGACTGCATACACGGGCATAGTTCAACGGCAGAATAGAGGTCTCCAAAACCTTTGATCCTGGTTCGAATCCGGGTGCCCGTGCCAAATTTTAAAGCCGGCAATGCCGGCATTTTTGCCAAAAAGCTATTATGAATAAGGTATCGACATACTTCCGCGAAAGCTGGCATGAACTGGTGGACAAAGTGACCTGGCCCACCTGGAACCAACTACAGCAAAGCACGGTAATTGTAATTGTAGCCACCCTGATAATAACAGGTATGGTATGGGTAATGGACATTGCTTCAGAAAACCTGCTTAAACTGATCTATTCTTTCTTTAAGTAATGGAAACTGAAACTATACAGCAGCAGGATACGAAGTGGTATGTACTTCGTGTGGTGAGTGGCAAGGAACGTTCGGTAAAGGAATACCTTGACAAGGACATTGTACGCCAGGGCTGGAGCGAATTGGTAAAGCAGGTGTACCTGCCTATGGACAAGGTGTACAAAGTGCAAAATGGCAAGAAGGTAATGCGGGAAAAAAACTTCTACCCGGGTTACGTTTTCATAGAGGTGGCTGATGGCAAACTAAACGATGATATGGTGCAGCATATCAGCAACATCTCCAACATTATGCACTTTCTTACCGATGGTAAGGGTTCAAAAGGCCGCATTATTTCGCTTCGCAAAAGCGAGGTGAACAAGATGCTGGGCAAGATGGACGAAATGAGCGATGGTGGCATTACTATGAGCGAACCGTTTATTGTGGGCGAAACCATTAAAATCATCGATGGCGCGTTTAATGACTTCAATGGCGTAATTGAAGAAGTAAACGATGAAAAGAAGAAGCTGAAGGTTATCGTGAAAATATTTGGCCGCTCTACCCCTGTAGAACTAAACTACATGCAGGTGGAAAAACTAAGCTAATAATCAGCCGATTTCTGCAATTATAAAAACGGCGCCAACAGGAAATGCTCCATTGGGGTCGTTTTATTTTGATGAGTACATGAGAGACCTGTTTCTATCAAGCCTCCATGTCCTTTAGGCAAAAGGCATACATAACAATGAAAACGAGTCCTATAAATGCAAGGAATAACGCAGTAATTCCGGCAAGCATATTGCCTTGAAAAATCAATAATGGAGCAGCTACCGAAGCAATAGTGCCGGCCACATACATATAAAAACCCTTGCGGCTTTGCCGAAACATGAGAAACGCCCCGGCAAAGGTGAGGAGGTTGGCAGCAATGGTTGCCATACCATTTTGCTTCATTTTTTCAGGATCTATAAAATCCTTTACATTTCCCATCATTTTACGGGCAAAACGCGATTCGGTTGAACCTTTTGTTCCCCCATCATTTTCCTTCATTTCTTGCATAGCCTTCTGCTGCTCAGTTCTAATTTCTGCAGTCATTTTGGGAGCCAATGTGAGGGAGGTAATGCCACTAATAATTCCGTACCCGCTACCAATAAAAGTTAGAATGCATAATACGGTCAAAAATTGTGAGCGTTTTGGTTTTTCAGTGTAGTTATCCATGTTCATTAAATTTTAAGATTAAATTGCCTATTCCATCAGTATGCCTGCAATACTTGCCGACAAGTAAGATGCAAGTGTGCCACAAAGCAGCGCCTTAAGGCCCAGCCTGGCCAAATCGGCACGACGCGTGGGCGCAAGTTCGCCAATACCGCCAATTTGCATGCCCACACTGCTAAAGTTGGCAAAGCCGCAAATAGCTACACTTACAATAAGCAGCCCTTTGGACGTTTGCACCGGCACCGCATGGGTAGTAAGGTTGCTAAAGGCTACAAATTCGTTGATGGTGAGCTTTTGCCCAAGCAAGGTTGCCACATTGTTTACATCCTGCATGGGCACACCCATAGCCCAGGCAAAGGGATAAAAAAGTTTTCCGAATATCCAGTTAAGACTCAGATCGAAATCGAGGCCTACGGCATGACCCGTGCGCAGCAGTATCCAGTCTACCATAGCTATAAGAGCAATAAAACCAATGAGCATAGCAATTACATTCATAGAAATCTTGAAGCCGTCGCCAGCGCCGTGAGAAATGGCGTCAATTACATTGGTGTAGTTGCTTTTCACATCCAGCTTCACTTTGCCCATAGTTTGGCTCTCTTCGGTTTCGGGAAAAACAATTTTAGATATTACCAATGCTCCCGGTGCAGCCATCAGGCTGGCGGTAATAAGCGTAGGAGCCAGGTTCATGCCTGCTTTGGCGCCCATGTTGGCATACACAATCAAGATGCCGCCTGCTATACAAGCCAGGCTGCCGCTCATGCTGGCTAGCAGTTCGCTGCGCGTCATGCCGGCCAGGTAAGGCCTTACCATTACCTGGGCTTCTACCTGCCCTACAAAGGCACTGGCTACGTTGCTAAGCGCCTCGGCGCCGCTTACGCGCATAATGAAATTCATGGCTCGGGCAATGACAGCCACCACGCGCTGCATGATTCCATAATGGTAAAATATGGCCACCAGGGCACAAACCAGGATAATGGTAGCCGTTACGTTAAATGCAAAAACAAATGCTTCGGGCGCCCGGTAATCAATGCTTTGTCCTCCCCCTACTGATGTTGCTACACCGCCATAAACAAAATTGACACCTGCCTTAGAAAACTCTTCTATTTTTTTCATGCCCTTGCCAAGCCACTGAAAAAAGGCAGACACTACCGGCACTTTGAGCACCAGCACAGCTATGGTAACCTGCAGCAGCAAACCGCTGACTACCAGGCGGAGGTTTATTCGTTTTTTATTGTTGGAAAATATCCAGGCAATGGCCAAAATGAGCGTAATGCCCAATAATCCTTGAAAACGACCCATAAGCAAAAAGGTAGTAAGATGATTATAAGAAGTGCCGAATATAGCAATACAGTGCCTATTGATTGCAAAAGCATAGCATCATATTGAAAACCTGATAATGCAAAAGCTCTGCTTGCCTGTGGTAAACTAAGCAAACCACTGCCGGCACCATAACTTTGCACACACTTTGTTGTTATTTTAATTATGCAAATAGATACCATTTTACCAGTTGTCGAACTACTCCTTACGTCAGACAGAACTTTGCTTAGCATTCGCGACAAAGTAATGGCGGACGAACGCATTAGCCCTGCCGATGGCCTATACCTTTTTGAGTATGCTTCGCCCGGATGGGTGGGCAGCCTTGCCAACTATGTAAGGGAGCGCAGGCATGGCCACAAAACATACTTCAACCGCAACTTTCATATAGAACCCACCAATGTGTGCGTCTTCAGCTGCAAATTTTGCTCGTATAGCAGGATGTACAAAAACCGCGAAGAAGGCTGGGAACTCAGCATTGACCAAATGCTGGATATTGTAAAAAGCTACGATGGTAAGCCGGTAACCGAGGTGCACGTTGTAGGCGGCGTACATCCTAAAATGGATCTGTACTTCTTCATCGATCTGCTGAAGGCCATAAAGGCCCACCGGCCCGATCTACACATAAAAGGTTTTACAGCAGTTGAACTGGACTACATGATCCGCAAGGCAAAACTAAGCCTGGAGGAAGGTATGCAACTGCTGCACGAGGCCGGATTGGATTCGCTGCCTGGTGGAGGTGCCGAAATATTTGCCCCCGATATACGGAAGCAAATTTGTGCCGACAAGGTGGATGGTGCCGGATGGCTCAATATTCATCGTATAGCACACAACCTGGGCATGTACAGCAACGCTACCATGCTGTATGGCCACATAGAGCAGTACCATCACCGCATAGACCACATGGAACAACTGCGCCGGATGCAGGACGATACACGAGGATTCAACACATTCATTCCGCTCAAGTTTCGCAACCACGACAACGAAATGAGCAATATACCCGAAACCACCCTCATTGAAGACATGAAGATGTATGCCGTGGCACGCATTTACATGGATAATTTTCCGCACCTGAAGGCTTACTGGCCCATGCTGGGCAGGCAGAATGCCCAAATGACGCTGAGTTTTGGCGTAAACGATATTGACGGCACTATAGACGACAGCACTAAAATATATAGCATGGCGGGCAGCGAAGAGCAAAACCCGGCTATGAGCACCAGCGAACTGGTAGCCCTCATTAATCAGGCGGGGCGTGTAGCGGTGGAGAGAGATACGCTGTATAAGGAAATTAAAGTGTATGATAATGGCCAAATACAAACTGAACATGGCGACCTGATATTAAACTGACCATTTCAGCCAGCCCTTGAAATGCCAATAATGGGTGAAAATCAGAACATAATTCTTTGGCCACAATTTGAAGCAGTAGATATGCGTGCCGGCACCATCCTGCATGCCGAACCACTTGCAAAAGCCAAAAAGCCTGCCTATAAATTATCCATCGACTTTGGCCCCCTGGGCATCATGGAATCATCGGCACAAATAACCGTATTGTACAAGCCAGCCCAACTGCCGGGCATGCAGGTAATAGCCGTGGTGAACTTTGCGCCTAAGATTATTGCAGGCTTTAAAAGCGAATGCCTGGTGCTGGGCGTGTATAATTCCGATGGCGATGTAGTATTGCTTCAACCGCAGCAGCCGGTACGGAACGGCGATAAAGTTGGATGAAAGAAAGCGCTTGCATACAAACACCTTTGGGCTTTTTACGAATAGACTGCTTTGATGATTTTGTAACAGGCATCAATTTTGTTGAAGCAGGTGATTTATCCGAAAACCCTGCCAACCCTACCTTAAATCGCGCCATAGTTGAGCTTCGAGCGTATTTTGAAGGCACACGCGCAAATTTTACTTTCCTGTACCAACAACAAGGCACCCCTTTTCAACAAGAGGTATGGCGGCAATTAGTGCTTATTCCATTTGGCCAAACCATTACCTACAAAGAACTGGCACTGCGCCTGGGTGACGAAAAAAAGGTACGGGCTGCAGCCGGCGCCAATGGCAAAAACAGCCTGTCCATTGTAGTACCGTGCCACCGGGTTATTGGGTCGGGCGGACACTTGGTAGGCTATGCCGGTGGCCTTGAGCGCAAAGATTGGCTACTGAAGCACGAAGCCGGTATGTGCGGAAAACCCATGCAGGGAGCCCTTTTTTAGAAATCTACAGGCTCCCTGAGCTCAATTTTTGAAAACGCAAAAGGCAGCAAATCACTTGCCTGCTTTACTACAATGACTTCGCCCATTTGGCCAGAAAGGATAAGCCTGAGTGGATGCCTGAGCCGTTGCTCATACTCCAGCAGGCTTTGGCGGCACAAGCCGCAGGGTGAGGCGGGCGCATCACTTTCACCACCTCTGCCATTCAGGTAACTAATGGCAATTGCCTCTACCCTGTTGCCGGCAAATTGGGTTGCAAGCGTACTGAGCAGGGTGCGCTCGGCACAAATGCCTACCGGGTAGCTGGCATTTTCCTGGTTGGTACCTGCTACAGTGGTCCCATCTTGCAGGCGGGCCACAGCTACTACATAAAAGTGACTATAAGGTGCGTAGGCGTTTGATGTACTGTTGCGTGCTATTTCCAGCAATTGGCGGTCGGAAGCAGGTAATTCGTCAGCACTATCGTAGCGTTCAAATTCGAATAGGTGTGTGGTAATAGCCATAAATTGAAAAATGATTATGATCGACAAAAAATCCTTCCCCATGGTGGAGAAGGATTTCCGTTCTACGGTGGTTAAAATTAATCAATTAATCGATCTGAACAGCCTGTTCCAGCGCGGACCATTTTCCCAGCTAAACCAAATAAGGCTTGCCCTGCCCACAACATAGGTTTCGGGCACAAAGCCCCAAAAACGGCTGTCCTGGCTATTATGGCGGTTATCACCCATCATCCAGTAGTAGTTGTATTTAAAAGTATAGGAAGTAGCAGGCTGACCGTCAATAATAATTTGATCGCCCTTCCCTTCCAGCGTATGACCTTCATAAGTGGTGATGATTCTGCGATACAACGCAATGTTTTGAGGAGAAACAGGCACCGTAACACCAGCTTTGGGAATGGTTATGGGCCCGTATTCGTCCAGGCTCCAGTTAAAATGCTGTGAATCGAAAGGAAAGAGGTCGCTATATGGAATAACAACAATGGAAACCTCCTTCACGTTGCTCATTTTCCTTATTTTTTCGGCATCAGATTCGCTCATATTGATGCTCCAATACGAGCTGTCGCGGGCGAACATGGCGTTGTAATTGGCTATTTCTTCTTCTTTATTATCCCAACGCAGCTGAATGCCGGTATTTTCTTCCAGATTTTCGAAATCAATTGGGGTACCGTTCGTAACCACGCGATACGAAATCTGAGCTCCTTCGGGCTGGTAAGCACGTTGGCCGTTTACATGAATTACGCCTCCTTTCACTTGAAGCACATCACCTGCAATAGCCACACAGCGCTTGATATAGTTGTCGGTTTTGTCCATAGGGTGTACTAGCAGTTGATCGCCCCAGCGGGCGGCAAAAGCATCGCGGTTGTTTCCAAATTCTCTGCGCAGCACATCATAATAGGGGTTTTTGCTGCCATAATCGGGGTCGTTTATTACCGTATCACCCATGGGAAAGTTGAATACCACCACATCGTATCGCTGCACTTTGCGGTAGCCAGGCAGGCGCTTGTAATCCAGCTGAATCCATTTGAGATAAGAGGGAGCCTGACTAAAGGGCATCAGGTTGTGCACAAAGGGGAAACTAAGTGGTGTTTTGGGTATCCGTGGTCCGTATGCCACTTTGTTTACAAACAGGAAATCGTTCACCAGCAACGTTTTTTCCATGGAAGGGGTGGGTATGGTATAGGCCTCAAATATGAATGTGCGGATGATGGTGGCCGCTACAATGGCAAATACGCCGGCATCAATCCATTCGCGGCTGCCGGGCTTTTTATAGTTCAAAAAAACTTTGTGGCCGGCAAACTTTTCATTTTTTGCAAAACCTAAATACGGAAAGTATACAAACGGAACAAACACAGTGGCGGCATGATGTAACACATTGAACCGGCCAAAGTGCATAACGAAAATAATGGTAATCCAAATGGTTACAAACTGGCCGGCTATAGGAATGAACTGAAGCCAGAACCAAATTGGCTTGATATTGCACACATTTACTATTTGCCAGGTATTGTAAAAGGGCACAAAGGCCTTCCAGGGAGCAATACCAGCCTTTTTGAACATACCATATATGCCTATGTGCCAGCCAATGGTTCCCAGTATAAATAATATCCAGCCCATGAATTCCCCTTTTTGTAATTATTGTAATGGGTTGCAAAAGAAAATGAATTATTACAATCAGGGGGCATTTGGACAAATTTTATCATTTGGAAGCCATCAATAGCAAGTTTACATTCCAAAGGTCCAGATTGTGCAAATAATGGCAAGCTTTACCTGAACAGTAAAAAGTTGATACCAGAAATCGGGATTACTTTACGAATTCATAAGGCAACCCAGCCGGCAACCAACCGCATGCAACAGTTTACGATTAAAGACGTAGAACGCCTTAGCGGCGTAAAAGCCCATACACTAAGGGTGTGGGAACAACGGTATGGCCTGGTGGTGCCATACCGCAAAGACAGTAACCACAGACTTTACAGCAATGAAGACCTGAAAGCCATTTTGCGTGTGGTGTATTTGTACAACAACGGGTATAAGATTTCGAAAATAGCGCACCTACGCCAGCAGGAACTTATTGAATTTATACAACAAAATACAACCGGTGTATCTGCCCACGAAGTGGCTATGCTCCAATTGCTGGAAGCCTGCATCGATTTTGACGAGATACAGTTTGATGCAGTATTTGCCCAAACAGAAAGAACCCTTGGATTTAGCTACAGTATTGAGCAGGTTATTTACCCCTTTTTACAGCGCATAGGCATGCTTTGGATGAGCGACAAACTAATGCCCGCGCAAGAACACTTTGCCAGTAACCTGGTGCGAAAAAAACTCCTTGCAGCTATCGAGAGCCTTCCAAGGGCATTGCCCCGCCCAGGTAAGCCGGTTATTTTGCTATTTACCCCAGAAGGAGAATACCATGAGTTGCCATTACTTTTTACCAAATACCTGTATCAAAAAAATGGCATTGCTACCATTTATTTTGGCGCCCACATACCTGTTGAGTGTTTGCTTCAATATACCGGAAAGCAGTATGCCAGCCACTTGCATTTTCACCTGATTACCAATTTTGGCCAAGCCGATCATGATACTTACCTGCAGTACCTCTGCCGCAGTTTTCCAGCGCAAACCATTATCAGTAGCGGCCCACTAAATGAATACGTAAAACAAGTGCCTGCAAATGGCAGGCTTATCAATAGCCTGCCTGAATTATATAGTTTTATAAACAGTTTGGTCTATCAAGAAAATGCTGATCAAGATTACCTTAATCAAGCGAACCAAAATTGAGAGAGGCCCTGCTATAACGGCTTGGTTTAGCTAACGTGTGCCTGCACATCGGAGGCTGTTATAGCTTTATCGCAAAGTATCACCAGGCGCTCCACCACATTGCGTAATTCACGAATATTACCTGACCAAGGCAAGGAGGTAAGCATACCAAGAGCATCTGCTGATATTTGCTTTTTGGCTACGCCATAATCGGCACAAATAGTTGTCAGGAAGTGATCAACCAGCAAGGGTATATCTTCCGTTCTTTGGCGCAGGGCGGGTACGTGAATGTTGATTACGTTGAGACGATGGTACAGATCCAGCCTGAAGTGCCTGGCACTAGCCTCAGCCAGCAGATCTTTATTGGTGGCAGCTATTACACGCACATTTACTTTTATCTCTTTGTCGCCCCCTACACGGGTAATGGTGCCTTCCTGCAGCGCTCGCAACACTTTTGCTTGCGCGTCGGGGCTCATATCGCCAATTTCATCTAAAAACAAGGTGCCGCCATTGGCCTGTTCAAATTTGCCGATGCGTTGCTTAATGGCAGAAGTAAAGGAGCCTTTTTCGTGACCAAACAATTCGCTTTCTATAAGTTCCGACGGTATGGCAGCGCAGTTTACCTCTACCAGGGGGCCTTTGGCACGCGAACTTAGCTCGTGCAGCCATCGTGCCACCAGTTCTTTTCCTACTCCGTTTTCGCCAGTAATCAGCACCCGTGCATCGGTAGGGGCTACTTTATTTATCGTTTCTTTTATCTTAATGATTGCACCGCTTTCACCCACCATATCTTGCACCCGGGCTATGCATTTTTTCAAGGTTTTTGTTTCTATTACAAGCGTGTTTCTATCTATGGCATTGCGTAGTGTAATGAGCAGCCGGTTCAGATCGGGCGGCTTGCTTACAAAGTCGTATGCGCCATTTTTAACTGCTTCAACAGCGGTTTCTAATGTGCCATGCCCACTAATCATAATGACGGGTACGTCGGGGTTGGCCTGCCGGGCCTTATCTAATACTTCCAGCCCATCCATTTTAGGCATCTTAATGTCGCACAGCACTACATCGTACTGCTTATCAATAAACATTTTCAGCCCCTGTTCGCCGTCTTCGGCCACGTCTACCTTATAGCCCTCATGCTGCAGTATTTCGCCCAGCGTATTGCGTATGGCCCGTTCGTCATCAATAATTAAAATGCCCGGCATGTTATACTGGTGTTTGGCCTGTAAAGGAAACGAAAAAAATGTGAGTGCAAGCGTTTGCCCAAGCCGGCATCAACCTAACGGGGCAATCACATCTATGGTGTCGTTGAGGGGTTTATTTACCAATGTACTTATAGGGTACCACTGCAACACGCCTTCGGGCGCAGGCTTCATCAACTTCAACAGTTCTTGCGGCGCTATTTCGTTGCTCAACCAAAGCCTGGCCTCATGATGGTTGAGTAGTACAGGCATGCGGTTGTGAATGAAGCCAACATCGTGGTTAGGTGGACAAGTAATAATGCTAAACGTGTGTAGGGCTTCTCCCCAGGTATCCCATAGCCCGGCCAGCAGCATTACCTCGTTGTGCGGCAGGTAAATGCGGTAAGGATGTTTGGCAATTTTCTGTTTACTACCGGGCGCCGGTGCAGCATGTGTAGCCAACCATTCGTAGTAACCATCGGCCAGCACCAGGCAGCGCCGGTATTTGAATATGTTTTTGAATGCCGGCTTTTCGGCAATGCTTTCGCATCGTGTATTAATCATTTTGGCGCCGATACCTATTTCTTTGGCCCACTTAGGCACCAGGCCCCAACGAAAAAACTGGATGATACCCGGAAACTCGTTGGTTATAACCGGCATAAGCTGCGTAGGTGCCGCATTGTACCTGGGTTGCCAGTTTGCCAGGTCTGCTGCTTCTACTCCCAACTCAACTTTCACCTGGGGCAATGGCTTGAAAAAAGAATATCTGCCACACATATCTACTGTAATATTTGCAACATAAAATTAAGCGAGCTAGCGTTTTTTGCGGCCATATGTCTAAAATGGCTATCGGCATAAATAAGGATTTAGCACCTTTTGCCATTACTTACCTCAACAAAGCAACCTTTATTCGAATAAATAACTCTCCTTTGGAATCAATCATTTAATAATCACATACCTTTATCTTTATCTCTAAAATCATGAATAAATGAAAACAAGGAATCTTGCTCTTATTGCAATACTTGGTGCGCTGCTCGTTTTTGCCGGTTGCGGCTGCAACGGGTTCAATAGTATTATTGACCAGGACGAAAATGTAAAAAAAGCCTGGAATAATGTAAACAGCGAATACCAGCGCCGTAGCGATCTGATACCCAATTTGGTAAACACCGTAAAAGGCGCAGCCAATTTTGAACAACAAACGTTGGTACAATTGATGGAAGCCCGGGCAAAAGCCACACAGGTAAAAATAGATCCTACCAACCTGACCCCTGAAAAATTGGCTGAGTTTCAACAGGCCCAATCGCAAATAAGCAGCGGTATAGGCAGGTTACTTGCAGTGGTAGAGAATTATCCTGACCTGAAAGCCAACCAGAATTTCCAGCAATTGCAGGCCCAGTTGGAAGGCACCGAAAACCGGATAAAAGTTTCCCGAAACGATTTTAACCAGGCCGTTCAGGAATACAATGTGCTGGTGCGCAAGTTTCCGATGAACTTGTTTGCGGGTATGATTGGCTTTAAGGCAAAGGATGGCTTTAAGGCAGACCCCGGCGCCGAACGTGCACCCGAGGTAAAATTTTAAGCCAAAATAATTTTCAAGAGTGAGTTGGCTATCCTGGCGAAAAGGGGCTGCAGCGTATTTGCCAGCCGAAGATGAAGAGCGCATTGTGACAGCTATTAGAGAGGCTGAAAAGCGCACCAGTGGCGAAATACGAGTTTATGCAGAAAGCCGGTGCCAATATGTAAACGCCATTGACAGAGCGGCAGAGTTATTTTTTGGCCTGCAAATGGAACGTACGCAGTATCGCAATGCCGTGCTGGTATATGTAGCCATTCTCGACAGGCAGTTTGCCCTATTTGCCGACCAGGGCATTTACCAGGAAATGGGTAAGGAATACTGGGAACGCGAAGTATTGCTTACGCTGGAATCCTTCAAAAAGCAGGAATTTGCAGACGGTATTGTGACTGTAGTACAGGATATTGGCGAGGCGCTTGCCAACCATTTTCCATATAATGAGCATACCGATAAAAACGAACTACCCGACAATATCATTTTTGGCAAATAATCATCCTTGTTCTGGCTTCGGCCGGCTATCGTCATGAAGCGCTTACGGCATCTCTTATTTTTATTTGGTACCACGGTATGGCTGGCATCGGCGGGTCAAAAACTGCCTCCTGCACCTAACCCACCAAAGTTGGTAAACGACTTTGTGGGCCTGCTTACCTCCGAGCAGCGCCAGCACCTGGAAAGCAAACTGGTTGCCTACGACGACAGTACCTCGGTGCAGATAGCCCTGGTAATTGTAAATACCCTGCAAGATTATGAACCCTACGAATATGCCACCAAACTGGGCCGAGCATGGGGTGTAGGTAATAAAAAGACAAATAACGGAGTAGTGCTGCTGGTAAGTACCGAACCCGGCAAGCGCAAAGTATTTATAGCGCCCGGCTATGGGCTCGAAGGCGCCCTGCCCGATGCTACTTGCAAAATGATTGTGGAGCGGGAAATTATTCCGCAATTCAAGCAGGAGAACTACTTCCGTGGACTTGACGAAGCCTGTGATGCTATTATAAAAGCCGCCCGCGGCGAATACAAGGCGCCCCCCGGATACGCCGACAGAGGCAAGGGAGAAGGCGGCGGCGGTATTCCGGTAGTTGCGTTTATCATCATTCTGGTTATGTTGATATTTATTATTGGCGGACGTGGCGGAGGTAGAGGTGGCGGTATGATGAGCCGACGTGGTTATCGCAACTTCAATGGGCCTCCTATCATGTGGTTTCCGCCAATTGGAGGCGGTGGCAGCAGCGGTGGCGGTGGCTGGAGCGGTGGCGGAGGCTTTGGTGGCTTTGGTGGTGGCAGTTTTGGTGGCGGTGGCGCAGGTGGAAGTTGGTGAATTGGCATTTTTCAAAGTTTCACTGTTTGAGTGTTTGAAAGTTCGGCCTTGTTGAGTTTGAGCACATGCTGCAAGCCGAAGAATAGACTTATTTGCATGTTGAATAAGTGAAAGTTCAAGGATGTTCCTATTTATCATTGTATGCCGCATACCTTTGCACACCTTCAACAGTTTTTGAGCCACCATGGCCGATTTATCCAAGTTTGACGTAAACAGCGCAGGCAACCCCAACAATAATATCTTCGGGTTGCCATTTACCGAAAGTGATGCCCGACTAATACTGCTTCCTATACCCTGGGAAGTAACGGTAAGCTATGGCGCCGGCACTGCCCGTGCCGCCGACCACATTTTTAAGGCCTCGCTACAAATTGACATTTTTGATGCCGACACACCTTATGCCTGGCAGCAGGGCTTTTACATGAAGCCTCTGGATCGTAAAGTGCTGCTAAAAAGCGACTACCTGCGCAAAGAAGCCGAATTGTACATTGATTTTATTTCGAAAGGCGAAGACGTAAACTCCAACAAGTTCATGTGCAAGAGCCTGAAAGAAATAAACGATGGCAGCCTTTTCTTAAATCAATGGGTGTACGACCAATCCAAAACGCTGCTGCAACAAGGCAAGTTGGTATGCCTCATAGGCGGCGACCATAGCACACCCTTGGGCTTTTGGCGGGCCATAGGCGAACATTTCGGCGAATTTGGAATACTACAGATAGACGCACACTGCGACTTGCGCAGCGCCTACGAAGGCTTTAGATATAGCCATGCCAGCATAGCATACAACGGCCTTACAGAAATACCCCAAATAAAGAGGCTGGTACAAATAGGCGTACGCGATTACAGCCAAAGCGAATGGGATTATATATGCAATAGCGACTACCGGGTAATCACCTATTTTGACCGCGAACTGAAAAGCCGCCTGTACGAAGGTGAAACGTGGAAGTCCATTTGCCAGGAAATTATCAATCACTTGCCTCAGCAGGTTTACATCAGTTTTGATATAGATGGCCTTGACCCCAAGCTATGCCCACACACCGGCACGCCTGTGCATGGCGGATTTGAAGCTGACCAGATAAACTACCTGCTGCGAAAAATAATTCAGAGCGGCCGCAAACTGATTGGTTTTGATTTGGTTGAAGTAGGCGTAAGCGAAAACGATTGGGATGCTAACGTAGGCGCCCGCGAGCTTTGGAAACTCTGCAACCTGATGATCGAAAGCAACAATAATCTGGACTAGACAATACAGTTAGCTCAGACAAGGCAAATGATTCTTGCTGTTGCATTAAGTCATATCCGCCTAAAAGGTAATGCCAAACACGATACAATACGAATGGCCAATCCCAAATACGACTATGTAATAACGCTTAAAGAGCCCTCGTACCGCTGGGTGGATGGCATTAGCCAAATATTGCTCGTATTATTTTTACTTCCATTTCTTTATTATTTGCTGCAAACAGGCATAAACGGCCAAAACGCCTGGCTATTGGTTATACCTGCCATAATAATTGGCCTTTGGCTGTACGGGTATGTTCGTAGGGCTGAACCTGAATTTCAAGTATACTACCGGGTAGAATTACTGGTGTCGGCGTTAGGTTGGTTTTTCCTGCCCTTGCCATTTAGCAAATACATTGGGTGGGCCTATGCATTATTGGCATTTGTGGAGCGATATGTAAAATTTCCCGACGAAATAGGATTTTCGGCTGAAGGTGTTGTGCGCAATACATTTCCTCGCAAAACATATCAATGGTACGAAATTGACAATGTGGTGCTTAGAGATAACCTGTTTACCCTTGACCTGCGAAATAACAGGGTAATCCAGAAAGAATTGGATATTGCCGTGGACAAAAAAACCGAGCAGGAATTCAATGAGTTTTGTACCCGGCAGTTGCACTTTAAAGTGGTGAGCGGGTGAGCAGGTTCAGAGGTAAGAAGTGAGAGGTGAGCATATTGGGATTCAATGTCGTTTAGTTAAGCAATAATAGTTCTTTGAAGTAGTAAATTGGGGGGTTAGTTTTGGAGCTCAAACAATCCAGAGGATTATAGGGGCAAAGTCATTTCAATCATACAAAATCTAC